>Ga0255384_10085_pt1 | contig 16233 bp, 19 predicted proteins | sample ANMaggSeSYBR01F7_FD_182106 | JGI IMG/M metagenome (GOLD analysis project Ga0255384, IMG submission 182106) | Sediment cell enrichment communities from methane seep in Santa Monica Basin, California, United Staets - ANME aggregate JGI... | ecosystem: Environmental > Aquatic > Marine > Cold seeps >... | reverse complement strand
GCAATTAATTTATACTGCTCATTTCAAGAAAGACTATAAAAAACTTTCATCTGATATTCAGAAGAAAACAGATGAGAAAATAAAGCTTTTGGTCGAAAACTTATCCCATCCTTCCTTAAGAGTGAAAAAAGTTAAAAAATATCAGAATGTCCTGGAGGGAAGTATTAATAAAAATTACCGATTTTTATTTCAAATTACTTCCGAAGGATATCTTTTTCTTCGAATTGGTAAACATGATATTATAGAAGATTTATAAAAATAACTCTCCTTTTTTTTCTTTATCACTCATCAATGTATTTACCACTTGCACCTTTTGTATTTTTCCCGATTGGTAGATTGGTAGACCGATAGACTGGCCGACTGATTTTGTATTTTCCTTACACTTATACCCACACTTACAACCCACGTATTATCTTCAGTATTTTCCTAACTAAATACTAAATACCAACGACTAAATACTATCTGTATCTTGCACCTTGCACCTCGTAACTTGTCTTATATACCTGATACTCTATTAATTCATTGGCAAATTAAATAAAAAACTGATAAAATAAAATTGATGATAAAAAAATAAAAAATATATCTATATTACAAAATATTAGGAGAATTATCATTGTCCAATTTAAACATTAATCTAAAAAAATTTACCTATGATTATCCGGATAAAATTTTTTCCGAAGAAGATTTTTTACATTCTCATGAATTTATATCCCGAGTTTTGAAATATGGAGATATCAAAAATTGGGCCTGGGTTATAAGTAAATTAGGTAGAAAAGGGATGATAAATTTTATCAAACACTATGGATATAAGCTTGATGATAGAACATTTAATTGGTGGAGGACTTATTATGGATTTAGGGATACTCTCTCGAGAACAGAACGAGGTATTGGAAAGACTAAAAAAATCGGTTATTTCTAAAAAGTTATTTCGTAATTTATTTTATCTGGCAGGCGAAACAGGGCTTGCCTTAATATTAGCTCATAGAAAATCTGATGATTTTGATTTTTTCTCTAAAGTGAAATTTTCTACTGAGAAATTATTAGAAATAATAATAAAATCATTTGGAGAAGATAAAGTAATTCTTAGCGAAATTGAAGATGATACTTTAATTGTATTTTTAAATAATATTCAGGTTGCTTTTTTTAAGTATAATTATCCATTATTAAAACCTTTAATAAAAAAAGATAGTCTAAACATTGCTTCTATAGAAGATATTTCATCAATGAAAGTAATCGCAATTATCCAGCGAGGAACTAAAAAAGACTTTATTGACTTATGGACAATAATGAAAGAAAAAAAATACTCTTTAAAAGATATCTTTATTTTTTGTAAAACAAAATATAGGAAAGCCTTTTCTGAATCTATAGCGCTAAAAGCTCTAACCTATTTTAAGGATGCTGAAGAAGAAAAAACTATCGAAGGGCTAAGGTCAAATTTCCCTTGGGAAAATATAAAAAAATACCTAATAGAAAATTGTAGAAAATATTTCAAACAAAACTTGTAATTTGCCTTTTAATCTTGCATTTTGTATTTCCTGTATTTTCCTTACACTTATACCCACACTATAACTATCCGCTATCCCTATACGCTAACCCGCGATTATAACTTTCATCTTATCTTTTGCATTTTCCCAACTGGTAGACCGGCCGACCGGGTGACCGGAAGACTGTTTTTGTAGCCCACATCTTCTATCTTTCATCTTAACTTGCACCTTGCATCTCGCACCTCGCAACCTTCTTTATCTTTTCACTTGTTCCCCACATCTTTTTCTTTATCACTCATCACTCATCACTCATTACTGTATTTGCAACTTGCAACTTGTCTTTTTATCTTGCATCTTGCACCTCGTAACTTGTAACTTGCAACATGTTTTTTTCTTGACACCCCTCCCCACATATAATATAATCTACTTAAGTTCACATCCTGAACATTGTATCTCCTCCCCCTTGAGGAGGGGAGGATTAAGGTGGGGGTGGATCTCTCACCTTGCATTTTATATCTTGTATTTATTCTTAACTCGCACCTTGCAACTTGTAACTCGTAACTTGTTTTTTTATCTTGCATCTTGTATTTCTTTAGTCTTGTATTTTTTATTAACTAAAAACTGTAAACTAAAAACTATAAACTGGACGACCGAAGGGAGTCCCCCATGTCCGACTACAAAAAACTAAAAGTATGGGAAGATGCCCATAAATTTACTGTAGATATTTACAATATTACCAAAAAATTTCCCAATAACGAACAATATGGACTGACTTCCCAAATCAGAAGGTCATCATCATCTATCCCAACCAACATCGTCGAAGGCTCCGGCCAGTTAACAAGAAGTAATTATATTAGGTTTCTTGGCATGGCTCAAGGTTCTGCTTATGAGGTAGAGTATCAGGTATTACTTGCCAAAGACCTTGGATATTTAAAATTTGAAGAATATAATTTACTAAATAAAAAAATTAAAGATATTATTTATATGTTATTTGGTTTAATTAAGTCTTTAAAAAATTCTTAACTTGCACCTTGCATCTCGCACCTTGCAACTTTTTAAACCGAATCGAGGTTTTTCCCATGTCCACTAAAAAACATCTCGATACTCTCTTAGAAATAAAAGATAACCCGTCTCTAACCCAGCGCTCTCTCGCTCATCGCCTTAATATTTCTCTTGGCTTAACCAACGCCATCATAAAAAACCTAATTCACCGCGGTCTAATCAAAGCAAAAAAAGACACCGGAAGAAAACTTCTATACATTATTACTCCTCAAGGTATGGCAAATGTCAGCCGTTTGATGTATAACCGTTTCCAGGAAACCCTCCACTATTATCATTATACCAAGGATCTACTTACTGCTTATCTAATAAAACTCTACCAAAAAGGAGAAAGAATGATAAATATTTATGGTACAGGTCAGCTTGCCGAGATCACTTACTATGCCGGAATAAGCACCCCCTTAAAACTAAATGCTATTATAAGTGATGATCCATCTAAAGAAAAATTCTTAGGCCAGCAGACCATTTTGATTGAAAAATTTCTATCTCAATACTCTAAGAATAATACACTCTCTAATCAAAAAATAGTCATACTTTCTACCAACAACCCGGAGAAATTAACCAAAGAAATAAGTAAATATAAAAATATCCAAAAAAATATTAAAATAATCAACATAGAATATATACTTAAAAACAATCAGTAATTGATCAATTCTATAAAAAGAATTCTAAAGGGAGAATATAAGATGGCGAAAATATTAGTCACAGGTGCTGGAGGCTTCATAGGTTCCCACCTCCCTGAATACTTAGTTGAAAAAAGACATAAAGTAAAAGTATTTGTCCGCTATAATTCCCGAAATTTTTGGGGATGGCTGGAAAAGTTAAAATATATTGATGATATTGAAATTTGTTCTGGAGATTTTAAAAGCTGTAATAGTTAAAAATGATTGAAAGAGGTAAAAACGAAATGAAATTATTAATTACTGGTGGTGCGGGATATATTGGCTCAGTCATTACTAATTTAGCATTACAACAAGGTTATCAAGTTAAAGTGGTAGATACTTTGTGGTTTAAAAAAGATATACCTCTAATTCATCTGAATAATCCCAGTTATCAATTTATAAAAGGAGATATTTGTGATAAAAATATAGCTGAAAAAATAATTAAAGATGTTGATTTTATTATTAACGCGGCTGCAGTTGTAGGCGATCCTGCTAGTAAGAAATTTCCAGATTTAACTTACAAAACGAATTATGAAGCTTGTGTTAATTTAGCTGAATTAGCGAAAAAAAACAAAGTCAAAGGATTTATATTTTTTTCAACTTGCTCTAATTATGGAATTAGCAATGGTTTGGCTAATGAAGATACTGATTTAAACCCTCTTTCTGTATATGCCAAAGCGAAAGTAAAATCTGAAGAATATTTAATGAATAAAATAGATGGATTAGATTGGCTTATATGTAGATTCTCTACTGTATATGGATCTTCTCCACGTATGAGATTTGATTTAACAGTAAATGATTTTACCATGAATGCTTATATGAAAAAATATTTAGATATTTTTCTACCATATAGTCACCGTCCTTATATTCACGTATATGATTTAGCTAAAGTTATAATAGAATTGCTTAAAAATTTTGAGAAAGCGAAGAATAATGTTTTTAATATTGGTTTTAATGGAGAAAATTATCAAAAAATACAAATAGCTAATATTGTTAAAGAAAACATACCTGATACAAAAATAGAAATAGTTAAAACTGGTAGTGATTTAAGAGATTATCAAGTTGATTTTTCCAAACTTCAAAGATTTATAAGTATTAAAAATAGATATACGATAAATGATGGAGTAAAAGAAGTTTTAGAAATATTAAAAAACAAAATTATTACTGATCCTTATAAAGATTATTATTACGATACTTTACCGGATATAGGAGGCAATAAAAGTGAATAAAAAAATAGAACTTGATGCACCAAATGTTGGAAAATTAGAAAAAGAATATCTTAATAATTGTATAGATTCTACATTTATTTCTACTTTTGGTCCCTTTGTTCCTGAATTTGAAGAAAAATTTGCCCAATATGTTGGCTCTGAAAAAGCTGTATCGACCCAAAGTGGAACCGCTGCCCTTCATATGGCACTTTACCAATTAGGAATCGGAGAAGGGGATGAGGTAATTGTTCCTTCACTTACTTTTATTGCTACTATAAATCCAGTTTTATTCGTTGGAGCTAAACCGGTAATTGTAGATGTGGACCTTATTACCTGGAATATTGACCCACAGGAAATTAGAAAAGCTATTACTGAAAAGACCAAAGCAATAATCCCGGTACATTTATACGGAAGCGTTTGCAATATCGATGAGATAATAGAAATTGCCCGAGAAAACAACCTATTTGTAATCGAAGATGCTACTGAAAGTTTAGGAGCGACTTATAAAAACAGACAGACTGGTACCTTTGGGGATTTTGGCTGTTTTAGTTTTAATGGCAATAAATTAATTACTACCGGCGGCGGTGGTATGATAGTAAGTAATAATCGAAAAAAAACTGAGCATATTAAATTTTTAGTAAACCAGGCACGGGATGCCTCTAAAGGTTATTATCATCCTGAGGTAGGATTTAATTATAGAATGACCAATATTGAAGCATCTTTAGGTTTGGCACAATTAGAAAGGATTGATAAATTTTTAGAGAAGAAAAGAAACTTCAGAAGAATATATCAAGAAGCATTTAGTGATTTACCTTATATTAAATTTCAAGGGAAATCTGATAATACCTTTGGCAGTTGGTGGCTTACTTGTATTAAGATTGATAAAAATAATATAGGTATAGATAATTTGAAGTTAAGATTAAAAGAAAAAGGAATTCCGAGCAGAAGTATTTTTGTGCCGGCAAGTGAAATGCCCTATTTAAAGGAATTTTCAAAACCCTGCCCGAATGCTTATGAGATTTATAATAAGGGGATATGTCTACCCAGTTCGACTTTGAATGAGGAAGAGGATATAAGAAAGGCAGCAATAAATTTAAAAGATATTTTAAGGAATAATTAATTATGAAAATAATTTTGTTTGGGAAAAATAATAAACCTGGAATTAAAGAAGTAATTGAGTATTTAAATATTCATTTTGGAGAAGTAAAAATATTTTTAGGGGATAGGAAAGATGAATTTCCAATTGAAGTAAAACATAATCCTTCAGATATATTAATATCTTATATGTCCCCATGGATAATTCCCGAGGAAATATTAAATAAAACAAAATTATGGAATATTAATTTTCACCCAGGACCTCCAAATTATTCAGGTATTGGTTGTACAAATTTTGCATTATATAATAGAGAGAAAATATATGGTGTTACTGCCCACCTAATGGAAAAGAAAGTTGATAGTGGGAAAATTATTGGTGTAAAAAGATTTCCTATATTGGAAAGTGATAACACATATAGTTTGACTTTAAAGAGTTACGGATTTATGCTTTCTTTATTTTTTGAAATATCAGATTATATTATAAAGAATAATAAGCTTCCTGAATGTAATGAAAAATGGACAAAAGTTCCATATACTCGAAAACAATTAGAAGAATTATGCATAATAACCCCCAATATGTCTGAAGAAGAAGTTAAAAGAAGAGTAAAAGCAACTCAATTTCCAGGAATGCCGGGAGCATATATTAAACTCTATAATTATAAATTTGAATATAATGAAAAAAGGTGAATTAAGTTTTCTCGGTATAGGTGCTACAATAATTCAAGGAATTAAAATAGGAAAAAATGTTACTATTGGTGCAGGAAGCGTGATAATAAAGGATATTCCTGATAATGTAATTACTGTAGGAAATCCGGCGAAAATTATAAAAAGTAAAAATTAAGATTTTATAATTTTTTTTAATTTAGTTGATTGAAAATCATAAAAATAAAAAATAAGGAAAATATTTTAAAAATGATAAATAAAAAAAATATTTTTATATTTACCAGCACACGTGCAGATTATGGATTACAGCGTTGGATAATAAAAGAAATGCAAAATATTAATAAAATTAATACTTATGTGGTTGTGGGGGGCACTCATCTTTCAGAAGAATACGGAAATACAATTGAAGAAATTTTAAAGGATAATATAGAAAATATTATAAAAGTTCCTTTTCTAAATACATCATTAAATGCTTCTTCTTTAACTTCTTCAATTGGAAATGGACTTATTAAAATAACACAAATATTTAATACCTACAAACCTAATTTTATGGTTTTATTAGGAGATAGATATGAACTTTTTATTATGGCTATTACAGCTTTATTATATCAGATTCCTATCATTCATCTCCACGGAGGAGAAAATACAACCGGTGTAATAGATGAGCAAGTGCGTCACGCGATTACCAAGATGGCTCATATACATATGCCTTCAACAGAATTATATGCAGAAAATATAAGTAAGATGGGAGAGGAAGATTGGCGTATTCATATTGTTGGTGCACCGGGCCTTGAGAATATAAAAAGATTAGTATTATATACAGAAAAAGAGATTTTAAAATTAACAGGGATTGATGTTAATGAAAATACCATAATCTGTACCTATCATCCGGTTACTCTTGAAGGGGAAGATAGCGTAAAATGGCAGATAAAAAATTTATTGGAGGCATTATCAAAATTTGATTTACAAATAATCTTTACCAGGCCCAATGCAGAGGTAGGTTCTGATAAAATAGTAAATATGATAAAAAAATCTGTAGATAATAATCCTAAGGCATATTTTTTTGATAGTCTCGGTTCAAAATTATATTTAAGTTTTTTAAAGTATGCAAAAGCTGTGGTAGGTAATTCTTCAAGTGGCATTATTGAAGTTCCTTCTTTTTTTATTCCTACAGTGAATATTGGAAATAGGCAGGAAGGAAGATTACAGCCTGAAAGTGTTATACAAACGGGTTATTCAGTTAATGAAATTTGTAAAGGTATAGAAAAAGCCCTGTATGACACAGAATTTTTGAAAAAAATAAAAACGATAAAAAATCCTTATGGGGATGGCAACGCTAGTAAATATGTAATTAAAGCAATAAAAGAGATATTAAAAATCCCCAAAGAAAAACTTCTAAAAAAGAGATTAGATTTTGAGGTAAAAAAGAATGAATGGCATAGATACTTCTAAAGTTTTTATTATTGCTGAAGCAGGAGTAAATCATAATGGTCGCTTAGATTTGGCTTACCAACTTATTAATGTCGCTAAAGATGTGGGAGCAGATGCAGTAAAATTTCAGACATTTAAAGCAGAAAATGTGGTTTCGAAATTAGCTGATAAGGCTGAATATCAGAAAAAGACAACTGGTTCAGATAAATCTCAATTAGAGATGATTAAGAAGCTGGAACTATCTTTTGAAGATTTTGTAAAATTAAAAAAATACTGTAATAAAAAAGAAATTATGTTTTTATCTACGCCCTTTGACCATCAGAGCATAGATTTTCTTTATGATTTAGTAGATATATATAAAATACCCTCAGGAGAAATAATAAATTATCCTTATTTAAAACATATTGCAGATAAAAATAAACCCATAATAATGTCCACCGGGATGGCAAATTTAGGAGAAGTAGAGGAAGCGATAAATGTTATTAGGGCGGTTAATTCGAAGGCAGAGATATCATTATTACACTGTACTACTAATTATCCCACTCCTTACGAGGAAGTTAATTTAAAAGCAATTCAAACTTTAGCGGCTGCATTTAAATTACCGGTAGGTTATTCTGACCATACTCTGGGGATAGAAGTGCCTGTTGCTGCGGTGGTTATGGGGGCAAAAATAATTGAAAAACATTTTACTTTAGATAAAAATTTACCGGGCCCTGACCATAAGGCCTCATTGGAACCGGATGAGTTAAAGGAAATGGTAAAGGCGATAAGAAATATCGAAAAAGCATTAGGTAACGGAATAAAGATGCCAAATAAAAGTGAAATTGAAATAATGAAAGTGGCCAGGAGAAGCCTTATTGCCACCAGGGATATTAGAGTTGGAGAAATAATAAAAGAATCAGATATAACAATAAAAAGACCGGGGATAGGGGTACTGCCAAAATTTAAAGAGATAGTTGTAGGAATGAAGATTACAAATGATATCAGGCAAGATGAACCTTTTAAATGGGAGAATTTTAAATGATTTCGGAAAAATGCAAAAAAATATTAGTAAAGCCTGGCATTTCTTTAAAGGTGGCATTGAAGCAAATAGACAAGAGTGCCTTGCAGGTATTGGTTGTAGTAAATGAGGAAGATAGAATTTTGGGGATTGTAACTGACGGAGATATGAGAAGAGCAATCATAAAAGGTCTTGACTTTAAAACTCCTATTCAAGACATAATGACTAAAAATCCTATTGTAATATCTTATCAGAGTAATAAAGAAGAAGCCTTACGATTGATGAAAAGATACGAAATAAGACATATTCCAGTAATTGATGAAAAAAATAAGATAATTGATATTTTTTTATGGAAAGATTTTTTGAAAAATGGTGAGGTGGCCTGTGCTATAAAGAACGTTCCGGTAATAATTATGGCTGGTGGTAAAGGCAAAAGACTTGACCCTTTTACTAAAATATTACCCAAACCTTTAATACCTATAGATGAGAAGCCGGTTATAGAAGTAATTATGGATAATTTTAAAAAATATGGATTTAATAAATTTATAATTGCTTTAAATTATAAAGCCGAAATGATTAAAATGTATTTTGCAGAAAACCCCAATAATTATCAAATAGAATATATTCAAGAAAAAGATTTTTTAGGGACGATAGGGGCATTATCTTTAATAAAAGATAAATTAGACGGCACATCTATTGTTTCCAATTGTGATGTGATAATTGATGTAAATTATGATAGCCTGTTAAATTATCATAAACAAAATAATAATCAGATAACAATATTGGGAGTAAACCGTAATATAAATATCCCTTATGGTATTTTGAATATGAAAAATGAGTGCGCGGATTTTGAGGAAATTATTGAAAAACCGGATTATCATTTTATTATCAATTCTGGGGTTTACGTTTTGGAGCCAGAGGTGGTTGATTTAATCCCGACAAATCAGTCCATAGATATGCCCGATTTATTAGTATTAGCCAAGAAAAAGGGATTTAAAATACAAGTTTATCCAGTAAATTGTTCCTGGTTTGATATAGGAGAGTGGGGAGAATATAAGAGGGCGATAGAATATATGGATAAACATAGATAATGAAGTTTGGTTTGGTAAATTAGCTGGTAAGAAATAATTAATGCAAGACAAAATAATTCATTTAAAGAAATTACAACAGGGCGCAATTATTAAATTGTTGATAGTATTTCGGGAATAAAGAAAATAATAGATTATAAAAAGAGGAATAAAATGGAGAATAAAATTTTAAAACCATATATAATTGGTGAAACTGCATATAATCATGAAGGGGATATTAAATATCTCTATAAAATGATAGATGATATTGCAGAATTAAAATTACACGCTATTAAATTCCATATGCTATTAAATCCGGAAAGTTATATGCAGAAAAAACACCCTTTGATAAATGAAATTAAAAAATGGATATTCTCGAAAAATCAATGGAACGAAATTATTGATTATTCAAATAAAAAGGGATTAGATGTAATCGTCCTATGTGATGATGTCGATAGTATCGAATATATTTTAGAAAATAGTATTAATGTGACAGCTATAGAACTTCACGCCACAGGATTGAATGATTATTTTTTGCTTAATGCTGTATTTGGATTTGATAAGCAAATTATACTGGGTGTCGGGGGCTCTACTATAGATGAAATTAATTTTGCTGTTGATTTTTTAAGTAGTAAGGGGAAGAATAATATTCTTTTGATATATGGTTTCCAAAGTTATCCAACTAAATATACTGATATTAATTTATCTAAGATGCTGAAAATCAGAAATTTGTTTAATCTACCGATTGGCTATGCAGACCATACCGCCTTTGATGATCCAAATAATGAAGTTATTAGTTGTATGGCGGCAATGATGGGTATTAATATTTTAGAAAAACATTACACTCCAGATTATGGGATGGAGCGGATAGATTATCATTCTGCAGTAGGTAAGATGCAAATGCTTAAAATAAAAGAATTGATGGAGTTAGGATTAAAGGTTTATGGTAATCGAAATTTAAAAATGTCAGAGGCAGAATTGGAATATGGAAATACTGGACCGATGAAAAAAGCCATTGTAGCTAAAAAAGATATTAAAAAAGGTGAAAAACTTTCTCTGGATAATTTATGGTTTAAAAGAACAGTAGAAGAAAGCCCAATAAGACAGAATCAATTCTTACAATTAATTGGATTAGGAGCAATTTGCAATATTAATAAAGATGAAATAGTGGGGTTCAGCAAAGTCAAATATAAATTTAAAAAAATTGGTCTAAAAAACTTTACACATACCAAAAAGTCAAAGGAGCAATAGCATGAAGATAGGATTTTTAATTACTGCAAGATTAAAATCGGAAAGATTACCTTTAAAGATAATTAAAGATTTAAATGGAAAAACGGTAATTGAAAGATTAATAGATAGAATAAAAGAAATAAAAGATATTACTGACATAGTGCTTTGTACATCTACCAATTCTCAAGACAAACCCTTGGTTGATATCGCCCGGAAAAATAATATTTATTATTTTAATGGTGATGAAGAGGATGTTTTGAAAAGACTTTTGGATACTGCAAAATTTTATAATTTAGATTATTTTTTAGGAATTACTGCAGATAATCCTCTTATAACTATTCGTTATTCTAATTTAATTGTTGATGAAATAAAAACAAATAAGTATGATTTTATAAAATTTGAAGGGCTTCCTTTAGGAGTTGCAACATATGGAATGAAAGTAAAAGCTTTAGAAGTAGTCTGCAAAATAAAATCTATTATAGATACAGAAATTTGGGGATATTTAATAGATAGACCAGAAATTTTTGATATTAAGACCATTAAAATTGTAGACAAACTTAATAGGCCTGAGTTAAGATTAACTCTGGATTATGATGAAGATTATGAATTGATTAAAAATATTTATGATAATGTGCCTTTTAAAAAAGTTCTTAATATTTATAATGTAATCGATTATTTAGATAAAAATCCAGAAATTGCCAAAATAAATCAGAATTGTGTTCAGCTGGATTTGGATGAGAAAGTGAAAGAGGAAATAAATAAGCATTATAAGGAGAATTTGGAAAAAATAAAAAGAATAAAGAATAGAATATATTCAATTATCTAGGATTAATTATGAAAGATATTTATAGCAAGAGTAAAAATACAATCAAAAAAAAACTAACAGAGTGTCCAATTTGTTTTAATCGAAAAATAATATATAAATTTTCAACTGTAGATAGAGAATACCATGTGGTTGATCAAGTTTTTGATATTTATTTTTGTGAAAAATGCAAAACATATTTTATAAACCCAATTCCAGATGAAAATGAAATTGGTAAATTTTATGAGTTCAATAATTATTCTTCATATGGTGCATATAAAGTAATAAATCCCAAAATTAAGTATTCAAAAATTGATAGATTATTGATTGATAAAAAAAATATAACATTAAAAGATAGGATATTTTTTTCTATCATGGGTATTGATAATAGAATTATTGATTTAGTTACGTATAAAAAAAATAAACATATAATTTTTCAAAATGTATTGGATGTAGGATGTGGAAGCGGTTTTTTTACTAAATGGCTAATAAAATATCTGAAAATATCGAAAAATAATATAAGGGGAATAGATATCTTTCCCGAAGTAAAAAAGTTTGGTGAAATATTAGATATTAAAATGAAATGCACAACTCTAAAAAATTACCCAAATGCAGGATTTGATTTAATAACCCTAAGCCATGTATTAGAACATGAACCAAAACCCAAAATAGTGATAGAGCAAATTTATAATAAATTATCAAAAGATGGTATATTTTATCTTTCTATACCTAATTCTAGAAGCCTATCTGCGTTGATATTTGGAAAAAAATGGATTTGTCATAGTGTGCCTAGGCATATCTATAATTTTTCCAAAGATAGTGTGTTTAAAATGACAAAAAATTTATTTAGTTTAGAATATTACTCTGCAGGACGATACTATAGTTTTATTCTTAAAAGATATTATAAATCAAATATTTTTAGGATGATGTTTGGTAATAAATATGTAAGTAGATGCTTGGATGTGCTATTTTTTCTTTTTAATATTGGAGATAATCAGAGTTTTATATTTAGAAAAATTGATATTTCAAAAGATGATATATAAAAAATATTGGAAGAGGAAATTATTATGAAACAATTTAGCAATACTATAGAAATAATGCCAGGTGCAGGCAAAGGGAAAAGGGTCGGATTCCCTTATTCTAAAGAATTATTTCCGTATTTAATATTTGATCAATATCGTTCCATATTTATGAATATTTTTGATTCTACGACTAAAATAGTAAATGAGATTGTTATAATTATGGATGAATAAAGAGACTTACTTATAAATTATATTAAAGAAAATTGTCCAAGTAATATTAATATTTATTTTGTATTACAAAAAGAGGCTATTTCATTACCTCATGCTATTTTACAAGCATATCCTTTAGTAAAAAATAATTTTGTCAGCAATAAAATAATTGATTTCTATAATAAATTTGTGAAAGGAGCAACCAATGAAAGGCATAATCTTGGCTGGTGGAGTAGGAACCAGGCTCAATCCCTTAACCAAAACGATAAGCAAACAGTTAATTCCAGTGTATGATAAACCGATGATATATTATCCTTTATCTACTCTGATGTTGGCGGGAATTAAAGATATCCTAATCATTTCTACTCCCCAGGATTTGCCAAAATTTATGGAATTATTTGGTGATGGCCAGGAGATTGGGCTTAGTATTTTTTATAAAGAACAACCCAAGCCAGAAGGAATTGCCCAGGCTTTTATAATCGGAGAAGAATATATTGGGGATGATTCGGTATGTCTGATATTGGGGGATAATATATTCTATGGACATAGCTTCTCTGCTACTTTGCAGAAGATGGCCAGACTTAAAAATGGAGCCTATATATTTGGTTACTGGGTCTCTGACCCGCAAAGATACGGAATAGTAGAGTTTAACGAAAATAATAAAGTTGTAAGCATTGAAGAAAAACCAAAAATTCCTAAATCTAATTATGCCGTTCCCGGTTTATATTTTTATGATAATGAAGTGGTAAATATAGCTAAAAATCTAAAGCCCTCTGCCAGAGGTGAGATAGAGATAACTGATGTTAACTTAGCTTATCTGAGGCGTGGGAATTTAAAGGTAGAGCTTTTAGGAAGGGGTTATGCCTGGCTTGATACGGGCACTCCGGACAGTCTGCTTGATGCTTCCAATTACATTGCTACTATGGAGAGAAGGCAGGGGTTAAAGATTGGCTGTATAGAAGAAGTGGCTTTCAGGATGGGTTATGTAGATAGTAAACAATTTGAAAAAATAATTGACCAGTCACCGAAGAATGAATATAAAAAATATTTAAAGATAATCTTAAAAGAACATAAAAATAGAGGTAGGGGCGATAATGAATTTTAAAGAAGGGAAAATTAAAGGGGTAATAATTGAAAAATTAAATAAATATTATGATGAGAGAGGATTTTTAGCAGAGACTCTTAGAATAGATAATTTGCCTAAGGAAATAAGACCGGTGATGAGCTATATTTCTTATACCAAACCGGAGGTAACCCGAGGTCCTCATGAACACAAGGAACAGACTGATATATTCTGTTTTATAGGACCGGGTAATTTTAAGGTTAAGCTTTGGGACAATCGAAAAGAAAGTGATAATTATGGAAATTGCTTGGAGGTAATTGGAGGAAAAGATAATCCTATAAGGGTAATTGTTCCTCCTAGAGTAGTTCATGGTTATAAAAATATCTCTAAAGAGGAAGATGGGATGGTGCTAAATTATCCCGATAAATTGTATCGAGGTTGGGGCAAAAAAGAAGAAGTTGATGAAATAAGGCACGAGGATAAAGAGAATGAATTTTATTTAGATTTTATTGAAGAGGATAAATAATCTATGATCTGGCTTATCGGAAATAAAGGGATGCTGGGTAATGATGTAGAGAAATTATTAAAAGGACGAGGGATTGCTTATTGGGCTACTGATAAGGAAGTCGATATTGGTGATTATAAATCGCTGGAGAAATTTGGAAAAGATAAGAAGATTAAATGGATAATTAATTGTTCAGGGTATACTAAAGTAGATAAGGCAGAAGAAGAGATAGATGAGGCCTTTAGGATAAACAAAGATGGGGTGAGGAATATTGCCTTATTTTCAGCAAAGAGACAGATCAGATTTATTCATATCTCTACTGACTATGTCTTTGATGGCCAGCAAGAGGAGACTGCTGCCTACAATGAAGATGATAGAACTAATCCTATAAATATATATGGTAAGAGTAAATTGGCCGGAGAAGAAGAGATAAAAAAGATATTAGAGAAATATTTTATCATCCGTACGGCCTGGCTTTGCGGATTACAAGGGAACAATTTTATTTATACTATGTTAAGATTATTTAAAGAAAGAAATTTAGTAAATGTAGTAGAAGATCAGTGGGGCTCTCCAACTTATACGGTGGATTTAGCCGGAGCTATTTTAAAGGTAATAGAAGATGATTCAGTTAGTTTCGGGATATATCATTTTACTAATGAGAGTATGACCAGCTGGTATGAATTTGCCAAGACTATTTATAAAAAAGCTAAAAGATTAGGATTTGTTGAGAGCAATAAAAAAGTAGAGATACAGCCCATCAAGACCGAGGATTATCCTAAAGCAGCCAGAAGGCCAAGATATTCGGTTTTGTCTAAAGAGAAGATAAAAAAAAATTTTGGTATAAAAATTAGAGATTGGGATAAGGCATTGGAAGATTTTCTGATATCTTTGAGGGAGAATAGAGAAGGTATAGAAAGTAGGGTAGAGAAATGAAAAGAAAATTAAAAAATATTTTAGTTACTGGAGGAGCAGGGTTTATAGGTTCAAATTTTATCCATTATGTTTTTAAAAATACCTCTTTTTGCGGAAAGATTATAAATGTAGATAAGCTAACCTATGCCGGTAATTTAGATAATTTGCGGGAGATAGATGACAAATACGGTGGAGAGAGATATTTTTTTGAGAGGGTAGATATATGTGATTTTGATGAGATCAAAAGGATATTTAGGAAATATGATATTGATACAGTAGTTAATTTTGCCGCTGAATCTCATGTGGATAGGTCTATTTATGGGCCTAAAGATTTTGTGGTAACTAATATTATGGGAACTTTTAATCTTTTAGAGGTGGCAAGAGAAAATTGGAAGGGTAGGGAAGACGTACTCTTTCATCATATTAGTACAGATGAAGTTTATGGTTCTATTGAAGAAGAGGGATATTTTTATGAGAATACCACTTATAAACCCAATAGTCCTTATTCTGCCTCCAAGGCTTCCTCAGACCATTTAGTGAGAGCTTATTACAAAACTTATGACTTACCAGTAACAGTTTCTAATTGCTCAAATAATTATGGCCCTTATCAATTCCCGGAGAAATTGATTCCTCTAATGATATTAAATATTTTAGAAGAGAAGACTCTGCCGGTATATGGTGATGGAAGGAATGTACGGGATTGGTTGTATGTGGAAGACCATTGTGGGGCAATCTGGGAGATATTAAATAAGGGAGAAGCCGGGGAGACTTACAATATTGGCGGAGAGAATGAATGGGAAAATATTAAGCTGGTTAATTT
>Ga0255384_10084_pt1 | contig 16308 bp, 14 predicted proteins | sample ANMaggSeSYBR01F7_FD_182106 | JGI IMG/M metagenome (GOLD analysis project Ga0255384, IMG submission 182106) | Sediment cell enrichment communities from methane seep in Santa Monica Basin, California, United Staets - ANME aggregate JGI... | ecosystem: Environmental > Aquatic > Marine > Cold seeps >... | reverse complement strand
AAAGGATAGAATTGCTAATATTTTTAAAAATAAAGATGTAGATATTTTACCATTAATTTTTTGGAGACCTCAAAATACTTCTGTTCCCGGAAAGAATTATGATATGAAAGAACAGTTTTATGATAAAGAGAAAATGCTGTTTGCTCATTTAGAAGAGATTGAAGAGTGTGCTGAAAATGCCTTTGATGCTCCACTATGCCTACGTCCAAATTTTGGAACAATATTTATACCTTCTATATTTGGATTAAAATATGAGCTACCAAAAGATACTTTTGCCTGGATAACTTCCCATCTTACCAAAGATGAGATTAAAAAATTTAAAATTCCACATTTAAGTGAAGTCGATATGATGAAAAAAGCCATTGGATATCTTCAATTTTTTAAGGAAGAATTACCAGAATGGATTCATATATACCTTCCCGATACTTTGGGTCCTTTTGAAATTGCTCATTCAGTTTATGGTCATAATATTTTCTATGAAATTTATGATGACCCCAATTTCATTCACTATCTTTTAGATCTTTGCACTGAATTATATATTCAGGTTACTGATGAATTAAAAAAAATTATAGGCGAAGAGGGGGAAAGTTGTTATCATGGGCACGCTTTGGTTCGAGGAATTTATATGAGAAATGGTGGTACTCGAATTTCTGAGGATAGCGCTACACTCCTATCTCCTGAACATATTGATGAATTTGTCATTCCTTACGATAGAAGGGCGTTAGAAGCCTTTGGAGGAGGGTTTGTTCATTATTGTGGGAAACATGATTACTTGTTAGAGTCTTATTTACAATTAGAGAAAGTGCGGGCAGTTAATTTGGGTAATCCTGAAATGTATGAATTTGATTCTACAATGCAAAAGTTTTTGAATAATGGAAAATGTTATTTTGGTTTATGGCCTAAAGAAGATGAAGAAACTTTAAATGAATACATCAATAGAATGAAAGGGGCAACTGGCGGAGGAAAAAGAGGACTCCTTCTCCATTTTGATGAAGCAATGTTTCCAGAATATTCTTGCCAAGATATTTCACAAAAGTGGAAAAAAATAATGAGAAGTTCAAACTAATAGATAAAAATTAAGTAAAATTAATACAATTTTATAAATATTTATTAAAAAAAAGGATTTTTTAAAATTATATTGTATAAAAACAATAGAAAAACATATTATATCTTCTTTACATGAATATTATAGTTATTTTGTAAATATTATATTTCGAAACATTATATGGCAAGATTAATTTATATAAAAATAACTTTTTTGCTTAATAATATAGCCTTGGTAAATTCTTATATTAGGATGAGTAAACCTTGCAACGAATAGGCTATAAAGGAGGTGTTGAAGCGGGCATTAAGAAACTTTTATTAGAAAGTGCGAGAGACAGAAAGTAATTTTAACTTAAAAAATATAAAGGAGGATTTTAAAATGAAATTCAGAAAATTAGAGATTATTTTGGTTGTCTTTGTTTTGGTTTTGGCTTTTAGCTGTGTAACTGTTTCTGCTGCTGATGTTAAACTTACTTGGTCTTCGATTAGCGTTCCCGATGATGCCCATACAAAAGCCATGCAGGTTTTTAAAGAGGAAGTAGAAAATCTTTCCGATGGTAAAATTAGCGCTGACTTGTTTATAGCCGGTCAATTGTATACCCAGGAAGGCGAATTAGCTGCTTGCCGGGAAGGAAGTCTCGATATAGCTTACTTCAGTGCCAGTTGGTTTGCAGAATTTGTTCCCTATGTATCCATGATAGGAGCTGTTTATACTTTTAGTGGCTTTGGGCATATGGATAGGGTATTAAATGGAGAGATTGGAGAAGCAATTTTTGAAGATATCGCTCAGAAAACAGGGGTAAGACCTCTAGGTGCATTCTACCTTGGTACAAGACAGTTGAATTTGGTTGAAAAAGTTGGAGAAGTAAGAACTCCTGAAGATATGAAAGGTGTCAAATTAAGAACACCAGGTAGTCCTGCCTGGATAGCTCTGGGAAAAGCCTTAGGAGGCAATCCCACTCCCATGAGTTTTGGCGAGGTTTACATGGGTTTAAAAACCGGAGCCATAGAAGGACAAGATAATCCTTTGCCTACTGATAAAAATGCAAAATTCTATGAAGTAACCAAATATATTGTTCTTACCGATCATGTGGTTAATTCGGTATGGCCCAGTATTAATGAAAAGAAATGGCAATCCTTCAGTGATATAGAAAAATTGGTCATTCGTAAAGCTATAGCTAAAGCTAGGGATTTCTGTGCAGAGACCAACTTAAAAGCTGAATCAGAACTAGTCGATTTCTTTAGAGGAGAAGGTTTGATTGTCATTGAAGACCCGGACAAAGAAGCTTTTGCAGAATATGCAAAATGGTCCTATCAGAATGAGAGTGAAGACATCTCAAAAGATTGGGATATGGATCTGTATGAGAAAATTCAGGCTGAAAAACGTTAATAAGTAATATCTTATAATTAAAAATCGCAATAGATGGTCCCACTATCTTGTTGTATGGTGGGACCATCTAATATAAAGGAGAATATTATTGTGAAGAGTAAGCCAATCTGGATAAAAATTGGTAAATTATTTCTGGATATAACTGAAATATATATACCGGCCATTGCTTTTTCCTTGTTATTTATTGCCTTTTTAATCCAAGTTTTTTTCCGTTATTTTTTAGTACCTCTCACCTGGCCCTTAGAATTTACTTTAATGATGTTCATCTGGACCACTTTATTTGGGGCATGTTATGCAATGCGTGATGATACACATGTGAGATTTACTTTGATTTATGATAATTCTTCTCCGAAGGTAAAATTTTGGATGAGGATTATAGGTAACTTAATGTTGCTTATTTCCTTTATCATTGCTTTCATTCCTACTTATAATTGGGTTATTTTCATGTCCTTTAAAAAATCCAATGTTCTAAAAGTACCCATGAATATTGTATTTTTCCCTTATATTGTTTTTATGATTATCATAATGGGTAGAATAGCTTACAATCTTTATATTGATGTAAGAAAATTACCAAGAGGAAAAACATAAGATGAATATACCCCTGACAGTTTTCTTATTATGTTTTATATTAACCTTTATAATAAGGCTGCCTATTGCTTTAGGGATGTTGATGAGTTCAGTTTTTTACTGCCTGTTGGCTCCCGGTCCTGCTGTCGGATTGCAAATGGCAGCTCGTCAATTTCTAGGCGGCCTAAATGTTAAGTTTATCCTAATTGCTGTTCCTCTTTTTGTCTTTGCTGCTAAAGTGATGAATTCAGGTGCTGTAACGGAAAAAGTATTTAAATTTGCTAATAGCCTTGTTGGACGTTGGAGAGGTGGTATGGGCCATGTTAATGTAGTAGCTTCAATCATCTTTTCGGGTATGACCGGTTCCGCGGTGGCAGATGCATCTGGTCTGGGCATTATGGAAATTGAGGCAATGCGCAAACATGGTTATGATGATAGTTTCAGTTGTGCCATTACCGCCGCTTCAGCTACGATTGGTCCTATTTTTCCACCTAGTATACCGATGATTTTTTATGCAATGCTTTCAGGCGCCTCTATTGGTAAACTATTTATTGGTGGAATGATTCCCGGGATTTTAATTGGCTTAGCATTAATGGCCTATATTGCTTTTATAGCTAATAAAAGGGGTTATCCCCGAGGTGAAAAATATACACTAAGACAATTTATTAAAAGTACAATCATTGCCCTTCCGGCATTAATGACTCCGGTTATTTTATTAGGAGGTATTTATACTGGAGTGGTTACACCTACCGAAGCAGGTGCGCTTGCCGGTATTTATGCCTTGCTTATTTCCGTCTTGGTATATCGTTCACTTGGTTTAAAGCAGTTATGGGAGGTTATTTTAGAAACTGCCAAGACAACAGGAATTTTAACTATTATTGTGGGAGCAGCCTTTTCATTTTCTTATATTGTTGCCATAGAACGCATACCTGATGTTTTTTCAGGTTTATTATTAGGTATTACTACTAATAAATATGTTCTTTTACTGGTAATTAATATTTTGTTTATTATTTTAGGTATGTTTATTGATACGATGGCAATAACTTTAGTATTTATTCCCATGGTTCTTCCCCTGGTTAAAATGTTGGGTATTGATTTGGTTCATTTTGGTGTGGTCATTGTTTTGAATATGATGATTGGTTTATCGACTCCACCCTTTGGCATGCTTTTATTTATCGTATCCGGAATTTCAGGAGCCCCACTAAAATCAATTATTAAAGAAATATTTCCTATGCTACTGGTCTTAATAGGGGTATTGTTTTTGATTACTTATATCCCCTGGTTTGTTTTATATTTACCCGGTAAAATGCAGTAAAGAAATTTATTTGATTATTTTTTTTATTTCTTCTTTTGGGGGATGAAAATTGTTACCTCATGAACGAATCTATCTTTCTATATCCGGAAAAGTGCCTGACAAAGTTCCCAATGTTCCCAAAATTTGGGTGGATCTGGGGGCAAGATTGACGCAAACCGATCTATCGGAAGTTATTCAAAATCCGTTAACTGCACTCAAAGTGATTGTAGATGCAGCCCTGCTTGTGGGAGCGGACGGAGCTCGACAATTTTACTTACCAAAAAGAAAAATTATACGAGAAAATAAAAAAGTCATTGAAATCAATCAAAAAGGAAAACGTCTTGGAGAAATCGATATGTTGGGAGGATTATCGACCCGACTCTATGATGAAAAATATTTTGATTTGACTGACCCCTATCAGATTGCCCATCAGCATTTCTGGAGTTCTCCAAAACCATTAATTAATAATAAAGAAGATGTTAGGGCAATTGTTGTTCCGGATCGTCAATTTTACAAAGAAATTGGCTGCCAAGAGCGACAGCAGGAGATATTTGATAGCGTGGGAAAACAATGTGGTTTAATTGGAGATTGTGATAGTGCCACCCTGGCTTTTTATGTGGATTTTTGCGGTTACCAAAAAGCTTTAATGGATTTAGTTGATAACCCTTCTCTGGTTCATTCTGCCATGGAAAAAGGAGTAGCAATTGCAATAGAGAAAGGGAAATTTAATATTGATTTAGGTTTTAGGGTATTACGTTTAAACGATTCGGTTGCCAATATGTCAGTTATATCTCCTCAACTCTGGCGTGAATTTATTTTCCCTCACATGAAAGAAGTATGTACTGAGTTGCATCATTATTGTCCGGAGGTCAAGATATACTGTCATATCTGTGGAAATATTTTACCGGTGGTTAATGACTTGGTGGAAACCGGCCTTGATTGTATCGGACCCCTGGATCCCTTGGGACATTTTACATCAGCACAGGTGCGGAAAATAGTAGGGGAACGAGTGTCTTTGTTGGGAGGCGTAAATACCTTATCATTTCTTCAAAATTCCCCTGAAGAAATTTTGGATGAAGCAAGAAGATGTATTCAAGGAGCGGGGAAAAAGGGAGGGTATATTTTAAGTTCAGGTTGTGTAATCCCTCGAGGGGCAAGCAAGGAAAATGTAAAGGCTCTAAAAATTGCGGTTGAAAAATATGGAGTTTACCAGAATGGAATCCTTAAAGAAAATTGATTAAGACGAATAGAAATTTTAACCAAATAATGATTATTTAAATTTTCAAGAGGTGTAATTTTATGAGGATATTAAAATTAATAAATCATATTCCCATAAGCGGTCCGGCAAGACGAGAACCCGCTGATGGTACGGAATCAGACATGAGAGTGTCTTTAGGTTTTGAACCTGCTTGGTTTCATAAAAGATGTGGTATTAATTTTTCAGAAAAGTGGCATGTTGACCCTTTTTATCGACAAAGAAGTCTGGTGAAGATGAAAAAGGAATTGTGTAAAAATTTTCCTTTGGTTTCTTATTGGAATGAAGATTTTAAGGATGACTTGTCAACTATTTCAGGATGTTATGGGGCTTATGTTATTCCAAAAGTATTTGGCTTTCCTTTAATATACGAAAAAGATAGATGGCCGGAAATAGATAAGAACAAAAGAAAGTTATCTGTCAAAGAAGTAGAAAAAATAAATACCGATGATATCCTTGAAAATACCTTTGTCGAGGAAATATTTAAGCAAATGGATATCATTAGAAATCAATGGGGAAAAATTCATGGATATTTAAATTGGCAAGGAGTTCTAAATAATGCCTTCATCTTGAGAGGTGAAGATATTTTTACCGATTTTTATGACAGGCCGGCTTTTGCACATCATTTTTTCACCCTCCTTAGTGAGGTAATGATCAGATTAGCCCTGAAAGTTCAAAAAAAACAGCGAGAATCCGGATTTTACATCAATCATTTTTGCGTGAGCAATTGTACGGTTAATATGGTATCTCCACAAATTTATCGAGAATTTCTATTACCTTATGATAAGAAGATTTCAGAAAGTGGTTTTGAAAGATTTGGCATGCATACTTGTAATTGGAATGTGACGCCTTATTTAGATGAGATAAAAAAATTACCCAAAATTGGCTATCTGGATATGGGCATCATGTCTGATATGATAAAAGTTAAAAAAATGTTTCCCGAAGCAAGAAGAGCAGTCATGTATTCACCGGTTCGATTACAGGAGGAAAGTTTAGATGAAATTAAAAAAGATATGGAGAAAATATATAAAGAACTATCACCCTGTGATATTGTAATGGCTGATATTCAAGCTACTACCAGCGATAAAAGAGTTAATGAACTATTGCAAATATGTAGGAATCTTGAATCAAGAAAAGATAAAAAATAAAAATATCTTCTTGCAAAAATTTAAAGTTTTGCAATTTCCTTATTTAAATTAGAAATAAACAACATAAAAAATATAATTTACTTACTAAGTTATGAGGAGGTCTAGTGAATGATAGATATTACAAACAAGAAAAGATTGGAAGGCGTTATTCCTGCTTTAATTTTTCCTGTAAACAAAGAAGGAAAAATTAATTTTGAACTTTTAGAAAAACAGACTACCTATCTTATTTCAGAAGGTATAAATGGTATTTTTATAAATGGAACAACAGGTGAAGGAGCCTGGTTAACTATGGAAGAGAAAGAACAGATTTTTAAATCAGTGCAAGAAATAAACAGGGGAAAAGTTTTTCTATGCGCTGCCTGTCTTCAACCTACCACAGAGTTGGTTATGAGTGAAATAAAAATTTATGAAAAATATGAACCAGATTATATTGTTGCTGTAACTCCATATTATTATAGTGTCTCACAAGATATAATTATTGAACATTTTAAAAAAATTGCTAATTTTAGTTCAGTACCATTAATTTTATATGATATTCCTCAGTGTACACATAATAAAATCGAACTAAGCACAATATTAAAACTTGCCAAAGAAGAAAATATTGCTGGCCTAAAAGATAGCTCTGGAGATTTTATATCTTTTACTCAAGGAATGTATGCCTCTGTACCTGAAACTTTTTCTTGGATTCAAGGTGAGGACTATTTGGACGGATCAGCCTTAAATTGTGGAGCCAACGGGATGGTTACCGGATTAGGGAATGTATTTATAGAACCTTATATTCGAATGTACCAGGCAGCCAAAAAAGGTAATTATCAAAAAGTTAATGAACTGCAAAAGAAAATTAATAAATTATATGAAATAATACACGTCACTGGAGGTAAAGTGATTCCAGCAATTAAAGTTGGAGCAGCTTTATTAGGGAGAAGCAGTAAGTGGATGAAAACAATTTCCATGAATTTAAACAATAATGAAGTAAGGAAGATAGAAAAGGTACTTATCGATCTTAATTTGCTCAAGAGCAAATAAAAACTAATATAGTCAATTAATAGAACATTATTTTAATTGTATAATATATCCTGGACAATGCACAGAGAGGGTTGACAATTTGGCAGGTTATTGTTATATTTTAGTTAGTAAAAAATATTCAAAATTAAATAATAGGAGCTCGTATAAACTCTTGAATATGGCAAGAGTGTTTCTACCAGGTGACCGTAAATCACGACAGGCTACGAGTGGAAGTGCACCTTAGGGAATCGCTTATTTTAAGCTGATTTATATTTGTAAACATTGTATTACGCTTAGATAAGATTAGAACCGAGTGGTGCAAAGTATATTTATTTTTATACTACACCGGAGGGTTAAAATCCCAGGCGGAGAGGTTCCACTCTAATTGATGGAATTTCTACTGTCTGGGGTTTTTTATTTATTATTTAAAGAAAAATTAAAAAATCGAAGATATAAGGAGGCAGAATATGGATGATAAAGTAGCAATAATAATGGGAAGCATATCGGATAAAGAAACAATGGAAAAGGCGGCGGAAATATTAAATGAATTAGATATTTCTTACGAAATGAAAGTTCTTTCTGCTCATCGGACCCCCGATTTACTGTTTGAATATATTGCACAAGTAGAAGAAAAAGGATTTAAAGTAATAATTGCTGGGGCAGGAGGTGCGGCTCATTTGCCAGGAGTGATAGCTTCTAAGACATTGTTGCCGGTAATTGGTGTGCCCATAGAAACTAAAGCCCTGGGAGGACTTGATTCCCTGCTTTCTATTGTTCAAATGCCCGGTGGTATTCCGGTTGCAACTATGGGGATAGGAAATGCAAAAAATGCCGGGCTAATGGCAGCGCACATGTTAGCTATTGAAAATTCTAAAATTAGAAAAAGACTTAAAGATTATAGAGAAGATATGGCTCAGAAGATAAAAAATATAAAAATACAGTGATGAGTGATGAGCAATAAATAGGATAGAAGTCAGAAGCTAGAATCCAGGAGTCAGAAGTAAAATTAATATAGTAAAGAACAAAAAAGATCATATTATAAATCATATATCACGCAGTTCGTTGGCTAACTGTCTAACTAATTTAATTGGTAAATTGGTAAATTTGTAGAGAGGAGCGAGAAAATGGGAAGTGTAAAAGATTTAATTGTTATAGAAGAACCATTAAAAAATAAAACTGGCAGAGGAAGATTTATCTTCTCAGACCGTTATTCAGTCTTTGATTGGGGGGAGATGCCAGACCATATTACTAACAAGGGTAAATCTTTGTGTATTTCTGCAGCTTATTTTTTTGAAAAATTAGAAAGCATGGGGATAAAGACACATTACTTAGGTTTGGTAGAAGATGGTCGATTAAAAAGAATATCTGATGTTAAGGGTCCTGTAGATATTATGGAAGTTAAATTACTACGGGTATTAAAGCCTCCCAAGACTGCCGATGGTTATGATTATTCAGATTATAAAACAGAAAAATGTAATTTATTAATCCCTTTGGAAGTTATTTTTCGTAATTCTTTACCTGCAGGTTCAAGTGTATTCAAAAGATTAGAAAAAGGGGAATTAGAATTAAAAGAATTGGGATTAGAAAAGATGCCTATTCCCGGAGAAAATTTAGAAAAACCTTTTTTAGATGTCTCTACCAAGCTTGAGGAAAGTGACCGCTATTTAGGTTGGAAAGAAGCCCAAGAAATTGCCCGGCTTAGCGATAACGAATTAGAAGAGATGAGAAAGATTACCTTATTAATTAATGAATTAATCGGACAAGAAGCAAATAAAATCGGATTGAAATATGAAGATGGGAAAATAGAATTTGGATTCGACGAGGAGAGAGACCTTTTATTAGTGGATGTTCTGGGTACTTTGGATGAATGCCGTTTTACCTTTAAAGGAATGCCTATTAGCAAGGAGATTACCCGATTATATTATCGGAAAACTTCCTGGTTTAAAGAATTAGTAGAGGTTAAAAAGAGAGATAGATTAAACTGGAAAGAAAAAGTGAACCTGTCTCCTCCACCTTTACCTGCAAGATTAAAAGAACTTATTTCTATGGCTTATTGTGCCTTTGCTAATGAAATTACCAAAAAAGAATGGTTTGTGGGAATTTTACCTATGCAAGAAATCTTAAGAGAAATAAGCGAGATATTAAATGTTTAAAATAATATCAGTGAGGAGAAGAAAATGTGGTTGGTTAAAATTTATGTAACCTTAAAAAATGGGTTATTAGATGCTCAGGGAAAAGCTGCTCAAAATGCTTTGGAGTCATTGGGATTTGATGAAGTAAAGGAAGTAAGGATGGGAAAGTATATAAATATTAAAATGAAGGGACAGAATCGCCAGATGGTTATTCAAAGAGTTGAAGAGATGGGTAAAAAATTATTAGCCAATCCGGTGATTGAAGACTTTAACTATGAAATTGAGGTGTTAAAGTGAAGTTTGGTGTAATTCAATTTCCAGGTTCAACCTGTGATTATGATTGCTTTTATGCCCTTAATGATGTTTTAAAGGTAGAAGTTGAATATATCTGGCACAAACAGACTAATTTGCAGGGATATGATGGTATATTTTTACCAGGTGGATTTACCTATGGAGATTACTTAAGGGTCGGAGCTATAGCTCGGTTTTCTACGGTTATGTCAGCAGTAATCGATTATGCTGCGACTGGAGGATTGGTTTTGGGGATTTGCAACGGATTCCAAATTCTTACTGAGGCGGGTTTATTACCCGGAGCATTAATGAGAAATAATAGTCTGCATTTTATTTGTAAGTACAGCTACCTTAAAGTAGAGAATAATAAAACTCCCTATACTAATTCTTGTAAAGGCGGGCAGGTTTTAAAAATACCTATTGCTCATGGAGATGGTAATTATTATATTGACGACCATGGTTTATCTGAGCTTATCAAAAACAACCAGATTGTCTTTCGATATTGTGAAGAAAATGGGGAAATTACTTCGGATGCTAACCCTAACGGGGCTGTTTATAATATTGCTGGCATATGTAATAAAGAAGGCAATGTTCTGGGTATGATGCCTCATCCGGAGCGTTGTATGAAAGATTGTTTGGGCTCTTCCGATGGTAGTTATATTTTTAATTCTGTTTTAGACTTTCTAAAAAAATCAGTGCTTAGATAAATAAATCTTGGAAATTAAAAAATCATAATAAAACTTATTAGCAAATTGGTAAGCTGAAAATAATTGGGCAATTGGTGAATTGGTAAATTATCAAAACAGGAGAGTAACTATTGATGAAGAGTTTTAACCAGGAAAAATTTTGGAAAAAATGGAATCTTACTCCGAAAGAATACGATAAAATAAAAGAATACTTACAGAGAGAACCTAATGAAGTAGAATTAGGGATGTATTCAGTAATGTGGTCAGAACATTGTAGTTATAAAAATTCAAAACCGCTGCTTAAATTATTTCCTAATTCAGCAGAATGGGTACTTCAGGGGCCGGGAGAAAATGCCGGTATTATTGATATTGGAGATGATCAGGTTATTGCCATGAAGATAGAGAGCCATAACCATCCTTCGGCGATAGAACCCTTTCAAGGGGCGGCAACAGGTATTGGAGGAATAGTGCGGGATATCTTTGCGATGGGGGCTCGTCCTATAGCCTTGATGGATTCTCTGAGATTTGGAGATTTTGATAATTCCCAAACTCAATATCTCTATAAAGGAGTAATAGAGGGTATTTCCTTTTACGGTAATTGTATAGGCGTGCCTACAGTTGGGGGAGAAACAGTTTTTTCCTCAAGTTACCAAGAGAATATTTTAGTAAATGTAATGTGTGTGGGATATGCTAAGAAAAATGATATTTTGCGAGCGGTAGCAAAAGGCGAAGGAAATTCGGTAATTTTAATAGGAGCAAAGACAGGCAGAGATGGAATCGGTGGAGCCTCTTTTGCTTCGACAGAATTAGATGAAACTTCTGATGAAGATCGTCCTGCGGTTCAAATAGGAGACCCCTTTTCAGAAAAATTATTGATTGAGGCTTGCTTGGAATTAAAAGGATTAGACTATGTAGTTGGTCTGCAAGATTGTGGAGCTGCCGGACTGACCAGTTCTTTGTGTGAAATGGCCAGTCGGGGAGATAGCGGGTTAGATATTGAACTATCCAAAGTACCCGAACGAGAAGAAGGGATGAACCCTTTTGAAATTATGCTTTCTGAATCTCAAGAAAGAATGATAGTGGTAGTTAAAAAGGGAAAAGAGGAAGAGATTAAAAAAATATTTGATAAATGGGGTTTAGATTCCGCAGTGATTGGCAGAGTAACTAATGATGGTAAATTCAGGGTCAGAGATAAAGGAGAGATAGTAGCAGATATACCCGCTAAATCACTTGCTGAAGGAGCACCTGTTTGTCGTCGCAAAGGGAAAAAGCCGGATATTTTAGATTCGATCAATAAGCTTGATTTATCCGAGATTTCTCAGCCAGATGATTATAATAAAGTGTTATTACAGTTATTAGGTTCGCCAAATATTATGAGTAAAGAAAAGATATATGAACATTATGATTATATGGTAAGAAACAATACTATATTACCTCCCGGTGATGATGCTGCTGTGCTAAGGATAAAAGGAACTAAAAAAGCCATAGTCCTCACTACTGATGGCAATGGAAGATATTGTTACCTTGACCCCTTAACGGGAGGAAAAATAGCGGTAGTAGAAGCGGCCAGAAATTTGTCTTGCAAAGGAGCCTTGCCTCGAGCGGTAACTGATTGTTTAAATTTCGGAAATCCTGAAAAAGAAACTATCTACTGGCAGTTAGAAGAAGCTATTAAAGGAATCAGTGAAGCCTGTCGGGCATTAGAGACCCCGGTCATAAGCGGAAATGTAAGTTTATACAATGAAAGCAAAGGAGAAGCCATTTATCCTACACCGGTTATAGGTATGGTAGGAATTATTGAGGATTGTGATTATATCTGTTCTATGGAATTTAAAAATAGTGGTGATTTGATAGTGCTTTTAGGAGAAAACAAAGAAGAGTTGGGTGGAAGTGAATATTTAAAAGTGATTCATAATTTGGAAAAAGGAATACCCCCGCAGATTGATTTATTAAGGGAACGGGCAGTTCAAAATGTTTGCAGAAAGGCAATAAAAAAGAATTTGCTTTCTTCTGCCCATGATTGTTCAGATGGCGGATTAGCCATAGCTCTAGCAGAGAGTTGTATTAAAGGGAAAAGGGGAGCAAGAATAAAAATTGAAGATAAAATGAGGAGCGATGCCTTATTATTTGGAGAAAGCCAATCTCGAATCGTAACATCCGTAAATCCGAAAAATCTATCTTTATTACAAGATATAGCCGATAAATATCTGGTTCCTCTTCTGACATTAGGTTCTGTAGAGGGGAAAAGTTTAAATATAAACAGATTAATTAGCTTGGAAGTAGATCAATTAGAAAAAGTTTGGCGAGGCACAAAATAATGCATGAAGAATGTGGAGTTTTTGGAATTTTCAATAAAGAAGAGGGTTCCTTGGATGTGGCTAAATTAACTTATTTTGCTCTTTATGCCCTTCAACATCGGGGACAAGAGAGTGCAGGTATTGCTGTATCTGATGGAGAGAAGCTCTTAATCTATAAAGATTTAGGGTTAGTATCTGAAGTATTTGATGAAGAAAAACTAAAGACCTTGCAGGGTAATTGTGCTATCGGTCATGTAAGATATTCTACAGCCGGTGCAAATATTTGGGAAAACAGTCAACCACTTTTAAAAAATTATAATGGAGGAACTTTCTCTTTAGCTCATAACGGTAATCTGGTAAATCAGACAGAATTAAAGGAAAAATTGAAAGAGAAGGGCATTCAAAATTATTCCTCTACAGATAGTGAAATAATATGTAATTTAATAAAAGCAACTCCGGAAGAAAACATTGAAAAGAACATTGAAATCGTAGCTGCTCAATTGAAGGGAGCTTTTTCTTTAGTGATAATGACTGAAGATAAATTAATCGGATTGAAAGACCCTTTTGGTTTTCATCCTCTTGCCTTGGGAAAATTAGGGGATTCTTATGTTTTTGCTTCCGAAACCTGCGCCTTTAACCTTATTGGGGCTGAATTTATTCGGGAAATAGAACCGGGAGAAATGGTAGTAATTGATAAAGAAGGAATAAAGTCAACCAAAATTTTACCTAACAAAAGAAAAGCATTATGTATTTTTGAATTTGTTTATTTTGCCCGTCCGGATAGTGACATTTATGGTGAAAATATTGCTTTAAGCAGACAAAAAATGGGTCGAAAATTAGCTCAGGAATATCCGGTGCAAGCAGATATAGTAGTTCCTGTTCCTGATTCGGGAATTTCTGCAGCCATCGGTTATGCTGCCCAGTCAGGAATTCCTTACGAAGAAGGATTAATTAAAAACCGTTACGTTGGAAGAACTTTTATTCAACCTGAACAATTAATTCGAGATTTTGGAGTTAAAATAAAACTTTCTCCTATTAAAGAAATAATAAAAGGTAAAAGAGTGATATTAATAGATGATTCTATTGTCCGGGGGACTACCAGCCGAAAGATTGTAGATTTAGTAAGGAACGCAGAAGCTCGTGAAGTTCATGTTCGGATAAGTTCTCCACCTATTTATTTTCCTTGTTTTTACGGAATAGATACCCCCAGTAAAAAAGATTTATGGGCTGCCAATCATAATTTGGAGGAAACCAGAAAATGGTTGGGAGCGGATAGTTTAGGATATATAAGCGTAGAAGGGTTATGTAGTGTTTTTGATAAAATCCCTGCTGATAATTTTTGCCTGGCTTGTTTTAATGGAAAATATCCAATATAAAAAAGCGTATTTTGTATATCGTATGTCATATATAGTGAAAAGACAGAAATAAGAAAAGAAATAATTAGTGATGAGTAATACAAGGGGCTCGATTCATCGAGCCCGCTTAAAAAAATATAAGAGTATATAGTCGGATAAATCCGACCCCAAAATCATAACTCGTATGACAGATTGTAATGCGAAGAGATAGTTGATAAGAAGTAGGGGCGTATTGCTTACGCCCTACTATCTAATTTCCTCCCCCTTGAGGGGGGAGGATTAAGGTGGGGGTGTTATGCTAATGACTATTCACCATCGATTAAATTGACTAATAGATTTAAAAAAAGAAGAGGAACTAATCAAATGACAAAATCCTATAAAGATGCTGGTGTGGATATTAACTTGGCCAATCAAATAGTTAAAAAAATAAAACCGTTAATTAGAAAAACTTCTATCCCCGGAGTATTAGGTGATATAGGAGGATTTGGCGGATTATTTTCTTTAGCAGAACAAAATTACAAAGAGCCGGTATTGGTTTCCGGAACTGACGGCGTGGGGACGAAATTAAAGATTGCCTTTGCTCTGGATAAACATGAAAGTGTAGGGACAGATTTAGTGGCAATGTGTGTAAATGATATTATTACCTGTGGAGCAAAACCTTTATTTTTTCTGGATTATATCTCTATTGGTAAGCTATCAGAAAAAGTGACTGTTGAGCTTATAAAAGGGATTGCCGGGGGGTGCAAAATGGCGGGTTGTGCTTTGCTGGGTGGAGAAACTGCAGAGATGCCCGGATTTTATCCGGAAGGCGAATATGATTTAGCCGGCTTTGCAGTAGGAATAGTAGAAAAAAGCAAAATAATCGATGGCCGAAAGATTAAAGAAGGAGATTCGATTATAGGTATTGCTTCTAATGGGTTACATAGCAAAGTTTTTTCTTTGGTCAGAAAAGTTTTGTTTGAATCTAATAAATATAAAATAGATGATAAAGGGTCTTCTTTTGAACAATATTTGGGCGAAGAATTACTCTGCCCTACTATAATTTATGTTCACCCGGTTTTACATTTGTTGGGAAAATATAACATTTTAGGAATAGCTCACATTACCGGTGGGGGGGATAACGGAAAATATTCCCCGTGTTTTACCTGAAGGAATGGCAGCCCGGATTAATCAAAAAAGTTGGCCGAAACCTCCTATTTTCTCTTTAATTCAAAAAGAAGGAAAAATTTCCGATGAGGAAATGTATCGGACTTTCAATATGGGTATCGGAATGGTGCTAATTGTTAGGGCAGATAAAACCAAACAGATAATTAATGAACTTGGTCAGATGGATTTCCCTTCTTACATTATTGGTAAGGTAGTAAAAGGAGAGCAAAAAGTGAAAATGTAAAGAAAAGTGCCTGGCACCTTTCTTTACATTTTTAAAGGAGAAATCATGGTAAATATCGGAGTATTGGTTTCAGGAAGCGGGACCAATTTACAGGCAATTATCGAAGCGATTGAAGCAGGGAAAATTGAGGGAAAGATTTGTATTGTAATCAGTGACAATCCTGATGCGTATGCCATCAAAAGGGCGAAGAAATATAATATCAAAACTCAATACATCAATTATAAAGAGTTTAGCAATAGAGAAGAGTACAATAAAAAAATTATTTCCCTATTAAAAGAAAAAGATTGTGATTTGGTAGTATTGGCCGGTTACATGAAAATACTAACTCCTTACTTTATAAATGCTTATAAAAATAAGATCATGAATATTCATCCTGCATTACTTCCTTCTTTCCCCGGTCTGCATGTTCAAAAGAAAGCTATTGATCATGGAGTAAAAGTTTCCGGTTGTACGG
>Ga0255384_10083_pt1 | contig 16323 bp, 12 predicted proteins | sample ANMaggSeSYBR01F7_FD_182106 | JGI IMG/M metagenome (GOLD analysis project Ga0255384, IMG submission 182106) | Sediment cell enrichment communities from methane seep in Santa Monica Basin, California, United Staets - ANME aggregate JGI... | ecosystem: Environmental > Aquatic > Marine > Cold seeps >... | reverse complement strand
CGCCGATCTACAAAGAGCACGGAAAGACATACCAGGCCGATACCTGTAGGCCGGTAGTGCAGGCCGTCGAAGCCGGGCAAATTTGCCTCGAAGCTTTGGTCCGCGGTCACTACTCGGGCCGGCAGCTTAAGCGCAACGCACTGCCGGGTGTGAAATCCGTCGGCTTCTGGGACATCAAACACGACCAGGGTTGGGGACTGGACTGGCATCGCAACGAGGGGATCGAGTTTACGTTTCTCGAGACCGGACAGCTCGCATTTGCAGTCGATGACCACAGTTGCCGATTGCAACCGAACGACCTGACAATTACCCGACCTTGGCAGCCGCACCGGGTGGGCGATCCGAACGTAACGGCCGGGCGCCTGCACTGGCTGATCCTCGACGTTGGGGTCCATCGGCCGCATCAGGCATGGCAGTGGCCCGCCTGGTTGATGCTTACCGCCGCCGATCGGAAGCAGCTTACCAATGTACTAAGACACAACGAGCAACCGGTCTGGCACACCGGCGACCAGTTGCGGAATTGCTTCCGCCGGATCGGCCGGGCAATCGAGACCGACCGCAATGGCAGCAACGTCTCGCGGCTGACCGTACACCTGAACGAGTTGTTCGTCCTGGTGCTGGAGATGTTCAGTCAAGACAATGTCCGGCTCGATGAATCACTATCGAGCACCCGCCGCACCGTAGAACTGTTCCTGAACGACCTGAGCGGGAATCTCGAACACCTGGCACGGGAATGGACACTCAAGCAAATGGCCGGGCTGTGTGACCTTGGCACAACGCATTTCACACACCACTGCAAGCAACTGACCAACATGTCGCCGATCGAGTACCTGAACCACTGCCGACTCGAGGCGGCAGCCAAACTCCTGGTCGAACAGCCGCAGATGAGCGTGCTGGATATCGCCATGGCCTGCGGATTCTCCTCGAGCCAGTATTTCGCCACTCTTTTCCGCCGCCATTTCGGCCGCACGCCGCGGGCATTTCGGACCCGTTCGTAGTGCCCCGATTCATCGGGGCTGTCCAAGACCGCATAAATGCAGTCACTACGAGCCACTCCCTTCAACGGGCTACATGTGTAAGTTTCTTCACTGAAGAAAATCAGACGACATAGGCTCCATAATAGAACACAATAGTTCAGTAGTAGATATAATTGGTGAATATAAGATGGGAAACACATGAGCAACATTGAAATCGGATTAAATCTTGTTTTCGTCGGTCATGCGGAAAAGTCGTTCCGCGAGGGGATCGAACTGGCCGCACGGTTCGGCTACAAGTACGTCGAGCCGTGCGTGGCCACCGGATACGACCTTTTGGCGCTTGGCGGATACTACCACATGCTGTCGATGCTGGACGACCCGTTGGAGGTCAAGGAGCAGCTCGATGCGTTGGAGCTGAAGCCGTCGGCCGTTAGCGCACATTGTACACTGATGCGTCCCGAGGTGGCCGTTCCGTATCTGACTCAGGCGATCCGTTACGCAAGCGACATCGGCGCACCGGTGGTAACCACCGACGAGGGCATCAAGCCGGAATGGATGTCGGACGAAGAAGCGTTCAATATCATGCGTTACACCGTCCGGCAGGTGATGAAGACCGCCGCGCGATACGGTGTGGCCGTCGGCCTGGAACCGCACCAGCAGTACACCGTCCGCCGCGACACCTTTTTGCGACTGTTGGAACTTTCGGACAGCCCGTACTGGATGGTCAACTGGGACACGGGCAACTATTACCTGGGCGGGAACGACGACCCGTACGAGATGCTCGAAACGGTTGCCGACCGGGTCTGCCATATGCACGCCAAGGATATCAGCAACCACCAAAGCGACGCGGAGCGAGGCAACGTGACCGGCACGCCGGTCGGCTGCGCCTGCGGCGAGGGCATAATCGACTGGCCCCGGGTGATCGACATCGTTAGGCGAGCGGCAGGTGAGAATTTACCAAAGAACGACTGATTTACGCCAATTTTCGTAGTTTTCAGCATCGCGGCAGGTAAAATCCATCCTGCCGGTCGCCTTAAAAGACACAATCGCGATTGCGTGCTTTGTGTCGAGTGCGGCGAGATCGACCAGGCCGAGAGGAGCATTAAGTATTTGCAAGGGATAGTGTAGAAGAAAATGAAATTACCACTGAAGCAATCCGACAACAATCCGACTCCGACGACCCGTCGCAACTTCCTTTGCAACGTGGCCCGTGGCTCCGTGGTGAGCTTAGCAGCCACAGGGCCGGCAACCGCTGCGCAAAGCAGGTGGACGATGCGGCTTTCCATGTCGTCGAACCATTTCAAGTCGTTGCCGTTCGAGAAGGCCTGTCAACGGATCGCCGCATTGGGGTTCGAGGCCATAGACATCTGGTCGCCTTATCAGAAATGCCCTCATCTCGACGACGTATTGAACCGGTTGGAACCGGATGGGCTTAAAGAAGTATTGGCTAAAAACGGCCTGAAGTTGTATGCCTTTTCCGTGTATGTCGGCGGCTACCGCCGTTATGCGGAACTGCTGGGCAAGGCCGGCGGCGGCGTGGCGATTCGTGGCAGCACGCGGCCCTGCAACCCCAAGGAACTCACGTCGCGGATGAAGGACTTTATCGAAGGTCTCAAACCCGAAATCGAGCTTGCCGAAAAATACAACTCCTATCTGGCGATCGAGAACCATGGTCACGCGTTGCTAAACTCGCTTGATTCGTTCAAGGCGTTTATGGACATCAACACACATCCGCGTCTAGGGATTGCCCTGGCACCACGTCACTTGCAAGGGATCAAAACGTCGGTAGATGAGGTGATCGCGATATCCGGTAAGCAGTTGCTCTTCTTCTATGCTTGGCAGAGAGCTAAGGGAATGAATCAACTACCCGGCCATGGTCCGACAGACTTCACCCCCTGGATCGCTGCCTTGGCCAAGATCGACTACCGTTGGTACGTCAATCCGTTCACGCACCACGCGGCGGAACCCGACGTTATGTCGGCGGCGTTGGCCAAATCGCGAGATTACTTGAGAAAGTGCTACGCGAAGGCCGTCCCGACATAGACGTAGGGTGCGTGGAACGCACCATAATGTAAAACCAATCGACAATTAAATTGGTGTGTTTCACACACCCTACACCTTATCGGAGAATATTACAATGTCTAAGCCAGATAATGTGCAAGCGTCGCGGCGGAGTTTTTTGAAAGCATCGACAGCATTGGCCGGTACGGCGATGGCCGGTAGCCTGGCTGTCGGTCGAAGTGCCCATGCGGCCGGCGACGACACGTTGAAAATCTGCCTGGTCGGTTGCGGCGGCCGGGGCACCGGGGCCGCGGCGAACGCCCTTTCCACCACCGGCGGCCCAGTCAAGCTGGTGGCCATGGCCGACGTCTTCGAAAACCGCATCCAGAGCAGTTTGAAAAACCTATCAAAGCGGTTCGACAAGCAGGTCGAGGTTCCCAAGGAACGTCAATTCGTCGGCTTCGATGCGTACAAGAAAGCGATCGATTGCCTGGACAAGGCAGACGTGGTCGTCATGGCCACGCCCCCTGCCTTCCGGCCGAGCCATCTGGAATACGCGGTTACCAATGGACGCAACGTGTTCATGGAGAAGTCGTTCGCCGTCGATGCGCCCGGCATCCGCCGTGTGCTTAAGGCAGGCGAGGAGGCCACGAAGAAAAATCTCAAGATCGCCGGCGGCTTGATGACTCGCCACTACCCGTCGATGGAAGCGGCGGTCCGCCAAGTACACGACGGATGTATCGGCGAGATCGTCACATGTTGGTCCTACCGCGAGCACGGCCCGGTCGGTTACAAGCCAAAGCGGGAAGGTATGAGCGAGTTGGCCCACCAGATTCAGAACTACAGCAACTTCACATGGCTGAACGGCAGCTTCATTCTGGACTGGCTGATCCACAACCTCGACGTGTGCTGCTGGGTCAAGGGCGCCTGGCCGGTCTCGGCCCAGGGTCAAGGAGGACGTCAGGTCCGCAACAAGCCGGATCAACTCTTCGACCACTACTCGGTCGAATACACCTTTGCCGACGGCACACGGCTGATGGCCCAAGGCCGGCACATGAACGGGTGCTGGAGCTTTGGCGGCGGCGTGGTCCACGGCACAAAAGGCTCCGCCCGCATCGGCGAAGCGATGCGCCATCCACGTCTCTACAAATCGTATAATCAGACACGCGACAATCAGATCTGGGAGTACAAGGGACCCGGGGGCATCGGGTACCAGTTGGAGCACGACAGGTTGTTCGAGGCGATCCGCCGGGACAAGCCGTACAATGAAACCGAACGGTGCGCCTATGCGGCGATGACCGGCATTCTCGGCCGCATGGCCGCAGAATCGGGCAAGGAGATAACCTGGGAGAAGGCGTTGGCATCAGACCTGGTTCTGGCGCCGGGGCTGGACGACTTTACGATGGAGTCCAACCCGCCGGTCGAGCCGGACGCGCAAGGCAGCTATCCGATAGCCATGCCCGGCTTTACCAAGGTGCTCTGAGTGGCGGCGGAACTTCAGTCCAGGCCGTCCAACTCTTCCAGCCAGAGCCGGATTTCGTTGTCGTACTCGCTGGCCAGGTCGCTCTTGATCAACTGGCGATGGAAGCTGGCCGCACCTTCCTTGACCAGGTCGGCCGCCTCGGCGCTGGGGAACCGTCGCATCGGGTCCGGCGCGACCAGCCCGCGGCAGAAGCTCATCAACAGGTCGTTGCGAACGACCTCGTCGGGCAGAATACTCGATAGTTTCTGGGCAAGGAACCGCTTCGCCTCCAGGAGTTCTTGGAAGTTCGTCTTTCCGGCAAACGCCGGTTGACCGGAAAGCATCTCGATCAGCACGTAGCCGAGGCTGGCCAGGTCGCTACGCGGTGAGCTTTCACTGCCTTCGAGCACTTCCGGGGCGGCGTAGGTGGGTGTGCAACTGCGCCGCGGCGGTGGATTGTCCGGCGCGAAGGCCGAGCCGATGTCGACTATCTTCGCATTGCCGGTTCGCTTGAGCATGATGTTCGACGGTTTTATGTCGCCGTGAACGATCCCTTCGCGGTGCAGCGCCGCAAGTGCCGCAAGGCAATCTCGCACCACCGCGATTGCGATACCCGGCTTCACGCGCGGATGTATCGGACCGGCGGTGACGATTACCTGGTTAACGTACTTCCATCGCCGGTTGCTCACCCGCTCGTACACCCGATCGAGCATTTGTTTGGTTAGCAGCCGCGCGATGTCGAAGCCGTCTACCCATTCCATCTCCATCATGCGGATGCGGCTGCGATCGACCCAGTTGTGAACATCGAGCAGATTGTCCTGCTGAATTTGGGCCACCTGGGCGGCGACCTGCGCCATCCGGCCCATGGCCTCATCGTAGGACCGTTCGTCGGTGTAGTGTTCGGGCGAGAAAATCTTCATCGCCACCGGCAGGGTGAAGTCGTCGGTGCCGCGCCGATTAGTGAGATAAACTACCCCTTGTCCTCCCTCGCCTAGCAGTTGGATCAGCCGGTGGTGCTCGGTCCAACTTAAACGTTGGTCTTCCAGAATTGTCTGATAACGACCGAGCAATTCGTCGGAACACCGGACGGCCTGATGACCTCCCCACGTCCTGGTCGCACTGCCTTCGAGGAACGTCGTAGTGGCCATTTGCAGACCCCTCTATTGGTATGACAAATATGACGGATATGATACCAGAGACATTAGGCGTATTTTAACGGTTGCACCCAGACGGTGTCTAGGGCAGAAGTGGGAAATCTGCGGACCAGTTATACGCGTTCTCGTTTGAAATAGCGAGTTGATGTTATCAAAATCAGCGTGTTTTCCCGAAGGGTAAGCACGCGGCGGAGCGCTATTTCAACCTGATATTGGTATTAGTACACCGAAGTTGGGTACCAAGTTCACCGAGATTGAGGATGTGGCAACCAAACTGGGCGACGACCGGTCGCCACATGGTTGAAGCGTGGCCCATCTATTGCCAGTGGGCACAATGGGTTTGGAACGGAGAAGTGAAAAAGTACCATCTACCACCTACCGCCCTCCTCCTCAGACAGCCATCTGCTTCACTTTTTCATCCGGCGTGGTGGCAGAATGCTTCTCGTAACCAAGCTTCTTAATCACCTCCAGCACCTCGCTGCATGTGGGAAACATCCGCCCGCTTGTTCGCTTGTAGTCGTCCATGGCGCTCATAAACTCGATTTCCTCCGGCGTGTAGTCGCGTTCGCAGGTGGTCGGGTCGATCTGACGGCGGCGGGTTACCTTCACACGACGCTTCGTTGTGCGACGTTCCTTGGCCACCGGCTCGTTCTTCCGACGTCTCTCGGTCGTCTTGCGTCGGTCGGAACTGCTGCGTCGATCCATTGCCGGACTCTTGGTGCCGCTGCGGGCGGCTGTCGATTTCTTCTTACCGCCGGTGGCTGCCTTGGTTTTAGCCTTGGTCGTCTTCTTGTTTTTGGTAGTATTCTTTGTAGTTGCCATGGATATGGCCCTCCGGTCAGGGGATGATTGCCCCAATTGCACTCGGTGGAAGATGGTGAATGTAGGAAGAATACACCACTGTTGCCAAAAAGCAACGAAAGAAGAGATGCAAAGCCGGAGATAGTTAGGGAACTTGGCGAAACAGTGCAAAAGAAACGGGTTGTGCGGAATTTGCAGCCGCTTGCGGCTTAGCAGCCGGTATAAGGTGTCGTGCTAAGCCGCAAGCGGCTTCAGTCGGAATCACGCACCTCGTGGCAGATTTCACGCAATTCGCCAACAGAAACGTCTTCGAGCCGCTTGCCTTGACGATCTAGGTGTTCGTTGATCTTTACGACCGTCTCTTGCATGACGGCGTGGGTATCGTGGCTGCCGCCGAGCAGCACGAAGTTCTTTCCCCTTGTAAATCGGGTGTGTCCGTCTTTGTTATCGAGGGCCACACCGAGCAAGGCGGCCGATTTTTGCGGTGGGTGGGCTGCTTTCACGGCTTGCGACTCATAGGTTTAGTAATCCCAAATTTTATGATACGGTATTTAGCCCCGGGTGAATACACCCGGGGCAACTGCTGCCGGTAACGCAGGCATTGCCCGCCGTGTATTCACGGCGGGCTAAATAACGAACTATCCGACCGATGCGTACTTTTGTTGTTCCAACTCGGTCGCCAGGCGACGCTCGTGCTCGGAAAGCGGCTCTTCGTGCCATGCGAATGACAAATCTTCGGCCAGCACGGCTGTCCATGCCTCGGTCAGCACCTCGGCGGTAATGGATTTTTGGGCAATCTCGGCCAGTCCGTCCAGCTCCGGTGCGGCTGCCGACCGGCCCAAAAGTATGCTGCCGTGCTGCAATACGGTGCCACGACGGCGCCGCTGGGCACTGCCGGCGATCTTGATCCCGCCGATCAGCACGTCGCCGGGCGAGCGTCTTTGGAAACACAGGAACGGCTCGGTGACGGCCCGACGTTGTTGGCAGTTTTTACATAGCGTCGCCGAAACGCCGAACTCGGTCAACGTCTCGATCAGGCTGTTGTGTACCGTTTCGTACAGCCGGTTTCGCTGCGCAGCCAGCGGATGCCCTGCCGGTACGACCAGGCTGTATGTCAACTCGATGTCGTGTACGATAGCCCCACCGCCGGTAAGCCGTCGCACCGTCGGGCAGTTTATACTATGGGCATGATCCCGGCGATCGCCATGCGATTGAAAGTATCCCAGCGACAACGTCGGCTCTCGCCAGCGATACATCCGCCAGCAACAGAGGTCTTCTTCAACCGAACGCTCCAGCAGCACTTCATCGACGGCCATGTTCCACGCACCGCCGCCGGGCGGATCGAGCAGCAGGCGACATGCGGTCGTGGGAGGTTTGGTGGGCATGTAGTGGGCAGTGGATAGTGGGTAGTGGGTAGTGGGTAGTGGGTAGTGGGTAGTGGGTAGTGGGCAGTGGGTAGTGGGTAGTGGGCAGTTTGAAAACCTGAAAACAACATTATTTACAAAAGCTGACGGCTGATGGCTTACTACTTTTGCCGCCCATTGTTTCACCGCGTGCAAAATGCCCTTCGTACCGTCCTTCGCGTGCGTAACTGATTGCCGACAAAGTGGTTGTGTTGATGGGTGTTTTGCATTTTGCACTTGCGGAATTCGCTGTCAAGTGCAATTTTCACCTCGCGGGTCGGCTCCCACATTACCCTTTTCGAGGCCTGCTCGGCTTCCTACACCGCCAACCGGTCCCGATTCTCGTAAACCTTTTCGAATGCGGTGACGATGTCGTTCATGTCCTGGCGAGTGCCAAGCATGACTCGTTGCTCCATCCAAACGCCTTGCGTAAAGCAAATGGTCTCGCAGTTCGGGCAACTTACCTTGGAATAGTCCAAGTCCGGTCGTGTATGAAGGCAACCGGTGTAAGGTCCGAACGCCTGATTCTCGAACATCGGCTGCCTGTAAATCGGTGTAGGATAGCCTGCGATGGCTGGAATCCCTTCGGCGTTAATCGCTTCGAGTAACGCCTCACGCGACATGCCGAAGGCCTCCTGGTCCAGACGGAAGGAGAAGAGGTGATAGCCGTGCCGCGTGCAGTCGGCGCTGCGCACCTGCGGGCAGATGCCGGGGATCGCCGAGAGACGCTCGGCCAGATATTTGCCGTTTTGCTCGCGTGTCTCCGCTTGCTGATCGAATCGGTCGAACTGTGCATTGAGTACTGCACCTTGGAACTCGCTTAGCCGATAATTGCCGCCTATGGTAAAATGCTCGTACCACTGGCGATCCGGCATACGGCCGCAATTGTGGACCGACCAACAGCGCCGGGCCAGGTCGTCGTCGTTGGTCAGAATAATACCGCCCTCGCCGCTGGTGAAATTCTTGCTCGACTGAAATGAAAACACACCCATGTTGCCGATTGCACCGACGCGTCGGCCCTTGTATTCCGCACCGTGTGCATGACATGCGTCCTCGATCACGATCAGGTTGTGGCGCCCGGCGATATCCATAATCGCATCCATATTGCACGGCAGCCCGCCAAAGTGTACGGGAATAACGGCTCGGGTTCGCGGTGTAATAGCGGCCTGGATTGCCTGCGGGTCGATGTTGAACGTGTCCAGTTCCAGGTCGGCGAACACGGGCGTTGCGTTCGCCTCGATAACCGAAGAGGCAGTGGCGATGAAGGTATACGGCGGCACGATTACCTCGTCGCCGGCCTCAATTCCCGCCGCCATTACTGCTACACGCAATGCCACCGTACCGTTGACCACCGCGACTGCATGTTTAGCCTGGTGATATTCGGTGAATTTTCGCTCGAACTCTCCCACTTCGTCGCCGGCGAGTTTACCCCATTTGCCGCTCCGCAGTGAGTGGAGCAGCCGGCGTTCTTCTTCCTCGCCGAAGATCGGCCACGAAGTAAACGGCTCGGTCCGTACGGGACTGCCGCCATGGATCGCTAGTGTGTTGGTCATTTATTATGGTTGCCACATGTTATTGTATGCCCCCGCATGCAATGCAGGGGCTTTTGCCGTGAAGCGAAAAGGCGGGGCTCGCTACGCTCAACCCACCCTACGATTCCCGCATACCGTGAACGGTTGCGTTAAATTTTACCTATCGCCTACAGCTAAACCAAGTCATCAAGCCGCCAACGGCCAACAGCATCGCGCCAAAGAAAACGCTAAGGCATATAGACATAAATCCTTCTATCCACGGCAGAATGCCGAGTATCATAAAACCTATAAATAAAACAGAGACGCCGACTACGCGGAACGGCGAGAAGACTGCGCCGGCTTGCTTCGTTTCCGGCAAATCCTCGTCCAACTGTCCGATTGGAATTGTCAACTTGCTGTGGAACAAGTCGACCTGTTCACATTCCTCGGCACCCATCGGTTTCAACAAACTCACTGCGAGTATCGTAAACAGAGCAACTACGGCGGTGACGGCAAAGATCACAATCTCCTTCTCGAGAATCACGCTGAAGATTACCGTTTCATTCATTCCGTCGAGTGTCAGGACCATGCTCGATGGACACCATCTAAGCATGACCAATCCCGTCGCGATGCCGCAAACCCAGCCCCATATCGCACCTGCCTTGGTCACGCGACTGGAAAGCAGCCCGAATATCATGGGAAGTCCGGCCGGTGCAGTTACAACGCTGAAGAGCGTAACCATGTTTTTGAACAGGTCTTCTCCGGTGCCTGCCGACATCAAGAACGCCGTCCCAAGTGCGACGGCACCGATAAGCAACGTCGCAGCACGCCCTACCAGCACAAGTTCTTTCTGCGATGCACCGGGTCGCAAGAGTCGCCGGTAAACATCGTTTGTAAGCACGCCTGCACAGACGTTGTAATCGCTGCTGAGCATGGACATTGTGGCGGCGAACATGGCGGCGATGACAAGGCCCAATATGCCGGCCGGAAGCAATTCGATGCAAAGCATCGGATAGACCTCTTTGTCGGGAATGCCGATTAAGAACTGGTGTGCCGCCATAGCCGGAACGAACATCAACGGCGGGCCGACGATATTCAGAACCGTGACGAACCATCCTACTTTGATCGCTTCTTTTTCATCCGCAACACAATAATATCGCTGTATAAGCGGCCAATTGATGCTGCTCCATGCCACGCAGTACAACAGTGAAAGCAAAATTATATAAACCCAACTATACTCCGCCGTGGTGAAGTGAAAGAATCCCTCGGGCGCATTCTGAAAGAACGACCCGATACCGCCGACTTTATTGATCGACAGCGGCACAAGTATCATCACCGCAATGGCCATGACGACAAACTGAATAAAGTCCGTCACCGCCACGGCCCAAAGTCCGCCCATGAACGTGTAAGCAAGAATGATAACACCGGACCAAAACATGCTTTGTTGCATATCCAGCCCCAAACCGACCGAAATGAACGTTCCGATGGCGACGAGCTTCAGGCCGTCGTCGACCATTTTAACCGGTATCCCCTGCCATGCAAAAAGCTGGCGCATGGCTGGGTTGTATCTGGCTTCAAGATACTCCACCGGGCTGTCGATGCGTGCCCGCCGCCATTTCTTGGCAAACAGCAGCACGCTGAAGACCGTCGCCGGCACGGTAACCCACAGCAAAGTTACGCTGACAAAACCATACTTGTATGCCAACGCGGAATACGAGACGAAGGCAAACACGCTGAAGCTGCTCATGTAGAACGACACGCCGCTGAGCCACCACGGGATGTTGTTTCCTCCGCTGAAGTAGTCTTTCATGCCGCGCATGAAGCGGTAGAAATACACCCCGATGCCGAGCATGAGGACGAAATAGCCTATCAGAACAGCATAATCCGGCCATTGCAGGTGGCCCATTGCCAGAAGCGTCATTGCAAACCTGTTTTGAAAAATGACTTGGATTGATACACGGTTATTTGAACGTACCCAGCGACCTGATGTACGCTGCCGAATCGGCGACGTCTTTCTTAACTTCGGACTCGTTCCGCTCGATGCCCTTGACGCCTTCGACTTCCAGAGTAATAGGGCCGGTATAACCGTGTTTTTTTAGAATTCGCAGGACTTCCGGGATATCGACGATCCCCTTGCCCAACGCCGGGAAATGCCAGGTTTCGTATTGACCGTTGTGGTCCTTCACCTCGACCGTGCCCACATACTTTATGATCTTCTTCAATTCGGTCACAGCGTCGGCGTTTTTGTTATAGTAGGTGATGTTGGCCGTATCGAAGTTGACTCGAATGTTCGGATGATCGATAGCCTTCATGGTTTCCAAGTGCACGTCTGCGTTGGTGCCAAGGTCCGGGTGTGTTTCCAGACCGATCGTCACACCATACTTTTTCGCAATGTCGCCTATGCGTCGCAAACGCTGATATGCAACTTGTTTTGAAACCTTTTTGTGTTTAGGCGAAAGGAACATGAACTTCACACCCATCTTCTTGCACGTCTGAAGCTGTTCAGCCAATTCGTCAACGCAGGACTCCCTGGACAGCTCCGTGTCGCCTCGGAACACCGCCACCGACAAGCCGTGTTCGGCCAACTGTTTTTTGGTGGCTTCAACCTGGTCGGGCGGTATAATGTTCATGAAAACATACTTGAACCCTGCCGAGGCGATATGAGCCATGGCGTCGTCTTGAAACTTGTAGTAGTTTGCAATCCGACAAGCCAGTATGTTTATCTGCGGGCGTTCTTCCGAAGACGTGTCCGCCGCTTCTACGGTGATCATCCCGCAGACCGCGACGAGCAACATCAGTACCACTGCGGAGACCACAACACATTGAGTTGAGTTTCTCATCACTAGAGTCCTCTCTATTGTTGAATTGGTGGTATACACTTCATGTTTAACTCAATTTATCTCTATTCTCATGGACTTTGAAGATGGCATTGACGATGTCGTCCATGTCATTCTTGGTTCCAAGCAAAGGTCCTGAAGCCCAAAGCATGACCATCTCCTGACAAACCTTATCGCAGTTTGGACATTCATTCTCCTCGCTGTATCTCTGCAGCCTTTCCTTGGAAAACATGTCTTTGTAGACCCTCAATTCCAATATATTTTTGGCCCACGGATCCTTATGCAATCCGCTACCAATATATGGGCTGAGACCAACCCCTTCGGCTTTAACGGCCTTCAGGAACGTGTCGCGGCTCGCACCGTTGAAGTGTTCCTTGTAATACGACATCGGATAGAGGTACCAAGAACCACTGGCCGTACCTTCGTACAGTTTTTGTGGGACAAGCCCCGGAAAACCCTTGAGCTTCGAGGTCAGATAGTTAGCGTTCTCATTGCGTCGTTCGAAGCGTTCCTGCACACCGGGCAACTGGCCCAACAGAACGGCTCCTTCGAACTCGTTCATTCGGTACTTCGGCCCTGCTACTTCGGTGCCACGACGCGACGTACCGTGGTTGTGGACGGTATAGCATTTTTCCATAAGCTCTGCATCGTTTCCTACAATCGCACCGCCCTCTCCACAGGCGATTGTCTTGCTCGACTGGAAGCTGAAACACCCGAGGTCGCCGATGGTGCCTAACTTTTTACCTCTGTATTCGGACAAATGTCCCTGACAGGCATCTTCGATCACCTTCAGATTATGTTTCTTGGCAATTTCCATAATCCTGTCCATGTTGCATGGCTGGCCCATCATGTGAACAGGCATAATCGCTTTGGTGTTTTCGGTAATCCTTTTTTCAACGTCGTCTGGGTCGAGTTGATAGGATTCCCGATCCAAATCGGCCAAGACCGGCAATGCCCTGCTAACTAAGATAGAGGCGATGGTGCCCGGATCGGTATATGGCGATGTGATGACCTCATCTCCTGCCCCAATTCCAAATGCTTCCACGCAAGTGTGCAACGCCTGGGTTCCGGAACCTGTAGCCACGCATAACTTCGTCCCTATCAATTTGGCAAATTTCTTTTCAAACGTAGGTACAGTACCCGTCTTGGATTGGATTCTACACCAAATCCTACTCTTCGTGGTCTTCACTATCGAGTTCACCACGTTCTCATCCACGTATGGCCAGCGAGGCCAACTCTTGTTTTTTCTGACCGGCTCACCACCGAGGATTGCCAGCTTGCCGGCTTTCTTGTCGGTGTCACCATGGGCTGTGATACCCTGTGCTGTAACGGCGGCAACGGTGCCTGCCGATGCAGCAGCCAAAAACTGTCGTCTGGCTAATTTGTTCTTGTTCATTTCTAGTTTCCCTTCGCTTTGTGAAAATGTTAACAAATTTGGGTACAGTTTACATAATACACGCTGCCATGCGGCAAGCAGTGGCACAATGCTTTTCACGCTTTTCCAAGCTCTTCGCGATGTGCCCACACTTTCTCGAAGGCCTTAACGTATTGGTCAATCAGTTCCGGATGCTCCGAGGTAAACACAGGCAGTGAAATTGCCGTCGCATTGGCTTTGTCAGAGCCTGGGAGTTCCGGTATGATCGGCTTGTGGTGCCACCACTGGCCTTCGGAATACAGCGGGAGCTTGTGCTGTAGCTTGTAAGACAGTGTCTTGGCACGGACCCCCTCGGCTTGCAGGGCCTTAACGCACACCTCGCGCGACATGCCAGCCTCCGCTTCGTCGATGAACAACGCATTCCATGAATAGTACAGGCGTTGCATATCCGGCCTGGGAGCTTGCTCGTACAAGCCGGGCAATTGCACAATCTGATCGTTCAGCCGACGGATTTGCGCGGTTATCATGGCATTGCGTTTGTCGAGTACTCGCAGTTGGCATCGTGCCAGTGCCGCCGCCATCGGGTGCATACGTAGCTTTAGCCCCAGCCCCGAGCCTTGGTACTTACTGTACTTGCTGCTTTTGCCAAGACTGCTACACAGGCTATAATGCCCGAAAGCTGTTGCCCGGTCGTAATCTTCCTGGTTCTGGTACATTCCCATGCCACCCTCGATGGCCGGCAACGGCTTGGAGCATTGATAGCTGAAGATCGACATCCGCCCCCATGTACCCATCAGCTTGTCTTTCAACCTGACGCCGTGGGCGTGTGCGGCGTCTTCCAACACGATCAATCCCTTCTCCTTGGCCCAGGCGCAGATGTGATCCATCTCGCACGGCAGCCCGATCCAATGCACCGGAATAATTGCCTTGGTATTTTTGGTTAGCCGTTTTTTGGCGTCCTCCAAATCGAAGTTGAGCGTGCGGGGATTGATATCGACGAACACCGGCACCAAACCGAAAAGCCGCATCGGAACTATCGTGGAGAAGAACGTATAGCTCGGCACCATAATCTCACTGCCCGGCGGCAAGTCCAGCGCAAAGAACATCGACGCCAATGCACTGGTGCCGTTGTAATGCGCCTTTACATAAGGCATTTTGAAGTATTCTTTCCAGTCACTTTCGAGCAGGCCGATCGGCCCGTAACCTGGGTTTCTCACCACCTGAAGGACGGCTTTTTCCTCTGCCTCGCCGAACAACGGCCAGCGGGAGGATTGGCCGTGTTTGCTCGCCGGGTATGTAACGGCCTTTTGCCCACCTTTGACGGCAAGCGTTTCGTTAGCCGCTTTGGCAGTAGATGTACCTGCCAGCGACAGCCCGGCGACAGCCGCACCTGTTGATTTGAGGAAATTACGACGCGTGTTTTGTGATTTCTCGGTACCCATTGTAAGCTTGTCTCCTGTGAAAACCGGTTTAATGGTTAGTACCCAAAAGCCCATCGATTGCGTCAGGGTTGCAGCGCTGGTGGAGTGTAACTGCTGCAAAGCCACAAGGCGGGGTGAGGCCCATTCATAACGCCTCATAGCCTAAAAACCATATTCTTTCTTTCATCCTTTATTGTAATTGCCGTACCGAATATACGTCAATGGTATTTTGCGTCACAGTACTTGGCATTTTGCGTCATGTCTGTCAGGTGACAACCGCCGTCCAAATCCGGTATAATAAAGTTATGGCCAAACGTCTTAGGATCGCTTTGCTGATCGGATCGACTCGCCGGTACAGACGCGACTTACTGTGTGGAATTGCCGCCTATGCACGGACACACGGGCCGTGGTCGTTTTACCACCAGGAACGGGCACCGGGCGACGCGGTGCCGGCATGGCTGAAAAACTGGCAAGGCGACGGGATCATCGCACAAATCGAAAACCGCAAGCTGATCCGACATATTCAGCAACTCAAACTGCCCACGGTCGATCTGTTCGGGCTGCACGAAATCGAGGGTGTGCCGGCACTGGACAACGACTTCCCGGCAATCGCCAAACTGGCAGCCGATCACTTGATCGAACGCGGGTTCGAACATTTTGCCTATTGCGGACTCTCGGGCGTCCACTATTCCGATCGATACGGCATGCACTTCGACCAATACCTGACCCAATCGGGATACGACGTGAGCATTTACGACCGCCGTCAACCGCCACACGCCGTGGCTGCCTCTGTCGTGGAAACCCGCGGGTTGCTGCACGAAGACGCGCTGGCTACCTGGATCGAGTCGCTGCCGAAGCCGCTGGGACTGATGGCCTGCAACGACATCCGTGCCCAACAGGTTCTCACAGCTTGTGGCGAGCACAGCATTGCCGTGCCGGACGAGGTGGCGGTCATTGGCGCAGACAACGACGAGGTGCTCTGCGAACTGAGCGACCCGCCGCTTAGCAGCATCGATCCGAACGCCAAGAAAATGGGCTACGAGGCAGCCGCCCTGCTGGAACGGATGATCGAAGGACAAGACCCTCCTGAGGAGAAAACGCTCATCAAGCCACTGGGCGTGGTAGTGCGACAATCGACCGACGTGCTAGCCATCGCCGACCGCACCGTCGCCGCGGCCGTACACTTCATCCGCCAGCGCGCCTGCGACGGCCTAGGCGTGGAAGAAGTGTGCCGACACGTGCGAATCTCTCGCAGCACGTTGGAACGCCGATTCGACAAGCACCTCGGGCGTTCACCAAAGGCCGAAATACTTCGCGTTCAACTCCAGCGTATCAAACAATTCCTGACAGAGACGAATTACCCGTTGGTGAAAATTGCCAA
>Ga0255384_10082_pt1 | contig 16372 bp, 13 predicted proteins | sample ANMaggSeSYBR01F7_FD_182106 | JGI IMG/M metagenome (GOLD analysis project Ga0255384, IMG submission 182106) | Sediment cell enrichment communities from methane seep in Santa Monica Basin, California, United Staets - ANME aggregate JGI... | ecosystem: Environmental > Aquatic > Marine > Cold seeps >... | reverse complement strand
CACCAAGATAAATGGGGGAACCAGCGGTTGGTTTTGCCGAAAAATCGCTTGTAACGTTTCGACGGTAAAAGCAGGATCGATATGACCGGGTCGAAGATAAACGATACCCACCACCGGTTCGCCAGTCAATACAGCAAGCGTACCAAAGTCGCTGTCGTGAGTAAGCACAATTCGTTCTTCAGCCACTGCCAAACGCAACAAGCGTTCGTCGCTTGAACCAATCAGATTACTTTCACGTACAGCAATGACATCGCAGCCCCGATTGCGTAAGAACCGAACTACATCGGCGTGGATGTTTTCGTCGGCAAGAATGGGGAAATCCGGCAGCGTCAATGCCCGACCTCCGTCGTGACAATGACCTCATTTTTGACCGATTTAGCAGCATACTGAAGCGCCTCATTCAGATCCGTCGCGGTCAAATGAGGATACGCATTGAGGATATCGTCGCGAGAAGATCCTGAAGCGACCCATTCGAGAATCATCTCGACGCTGATCCGTGTACCCTTGACGCAAGGTTTGCCACCAAGAATAGCCGGGTCGGATATAATTTGATCACCCATAGTTCCATTACCTCCCAACCTCATTTTACCAGGTGGTCAGGCAGAAAAAAAGGTGGACTATGTACAACGTTTATACCGCGACACAAACGCCCGGTAGTCCTCCGGCGTGTCGATTCCGATGGTCGGCTCATCGACTACTCCGACCGTAATCGGGTATCCAGCCTCCAGAACCCGAAGCTGCTCGAGCCGCTCGATCTTCTCCAACTCAGATGGCGGCATTTTGGCCAGCCGCAGCAAGAACTCGCGGCGATAAGCGTAAAGACCCACATGTTGGTAAAAGTGTGGTGGATCGGCCGCAAGTAGTTCGTCGTCCCACTGACGTGGATGTGGGATCGGGCTGCGGCTGAAGTAGAGTGCCCGGCCATGATCGTCGAACACCACCTTCACGCAGGCCGGGTCTTCGAGTTGCTTGCGGCTGCGGATCGGCGTTGCCAGGGTAGACATGACTGCTTGTGGGTCTTCTTCCAGCAGTATGATTACCTGATCTATCGACTCGCCGGACAACTCCGGCTCGTCGCCTTGGACGTTGACAATGATATCAGCATCGTCGAGCCGCCCGGCGACCTCGGCCACCCGATCGGTGCCGCTGGCAGCCTGTGGGTCGGTCATTTCGGCCTGACCGCCGAAGCAGCGTACTTCCTCGGCAATGTCGTCGTGGTCGGTCGCCACGCAGACCCCCGCCGGTCGGGTGGCTTGAGAGGCAGCCTCGTAGGTGTGCCGGATCAGCGATTTGCCGGTATGCCGCAACAGCAGCTTTCCGGGCAGCCGAGTCGAGGCGAGCCGGGCCGGAATCACAATATAGCTGGTCGAGCGGACGCGTAACTTTGTGGCCGGATATGCCATCCAGTGGTCCTCCATGACCGGGAAAGGCATATTTTTAACCGAATTGTGCGTTCGGGTCTATGCGTATTGTTGCACTAATTTTACTTCCGCCTTTACGGCGGCCTGTGCAGCGGCAAGCCGGGCGATAGGTATGCGGTATGGGCTACAGCTTACGTAGTTCAGCCCCATGCGGAAACAAAAATCGACGCTTGCCGGGTCGCCGCCCTGCTCGCCGCAGATGCCGACCTTTAAGTCCGACCGCACGGCGCGACCCTTGCCGACCGCCATCTCGATCAACTGCCCAACGCCGTCGATGTCGATCGTCTGGAACGGGTCTGCCTCCAGGATACCGTTGTCCAGGTAGTCGGGCAGAAACCCGCCGGCGTCGTCGCGGCTGAAACCGAAGCTCATCTGCGTCAGGTCGTTAGTACCGAACGAGAAGAACTCCGCAGAGCCGGCCATCCGATCGGCCAGCAAGCAGGCACGCGGTATCTCGATCATCGTACCGTATAGATACTCGATCTGAACGCCGGTCTTCTTTTTCACTTCTGCATGTACCCGATCGACGATCTCCTTGGTCGTGTCCAACTCTCCGACCACGCACGTAACCGGCACCATGATTTCCGGCCGCGGGTCCTTGCCTTCCTTTTTCAACTCGGCGGCGGCCTCGAAGATCGCCCGGACTTGCATCTCGGTGATCTCGGGATATGTGATACCCAGCCGCACGCCGCGATGGCCCATCATCGGGTTGACCTCGTGCAACATCTCGCCGCGTTTTTTGACCGCGGCAACGTCTATACCCAGCGCGGCGGCCAGTTCCTCCTGTGCGGCTTCGCTTTGCGGCACGAACTCGTGCAGCGGCGGGTCGAGCAGGCGGATCGTTACCGGCAGTGTGTCCATTGCCTCAAGTGTCGCCTTGATGTCGCGCTTTACGAACACCGACAGAGCGTCCAAGGCGGCAATGCGCTCCTCCTGCGTGTCGCTTAGTATCATCTTACGCAGCGCAAACAGCGCTTCGTCGCTGCCGGCGCCGTAAAACATGTGCTCTGTCCGAAACAGCCCGATCCCCTCAGCACCGAACTCCCGGGCGATCTTGGCGTCCTCGGGCGTATCGGCGTTGGTCCGCACGCCGAGCGTCCGTTGGTTGTCGGCCAGCTTCATAAACCCTTGGAACCGCGGGTTTTCCGTAGCGTCGATCATATCCAACTTGCCGGCGTAGACCAGTCCCTTCGTACCGTTCAGCGTCAGCACGTCGCCTTCGCTTAACGTTTGGCCGCCGACGGTCATGGTCTTGGCGTCCAGGTCGATTTTCATCGTACCGGCCCCTACGATACAACACTTACCCCAACCGCGTGCGACCAACGCCGCATGGCTGGTCATGCCGCCTCGTGCGGTAAGTATGCCCTCGGCCGCACGCATCCCGTCTACGTCCTCCGGGTTGGTCTCCTCGCGTACCAGTATGCACGCCTTGTGTGCCTTTTGTGCGGCCACGGCGGCGGCCGATGTGAAGACGATCTCGCCGAAGGCGCCGCCCGGCCCGGCAGGTAGGCCGGAGACGATCGGTTTGGTTTTCTTTTCGGCTGCCGAATCGACGATCGGGTGCAAAAGCTCGTCCAACTGCGCCGGTTCCACTCGCATCACGGCGGTAGACTCGTCGATCAGACCCTCGTCTAACATGTCCATGGCCATGTTCAGCGCGGCCGTGCCGGTTCGCTTGCCCGAGCGGCACTGGAGCATGTAAAGCTTGCCCTCCTGGATCGTGAACTCTACGTCCTGCATATCCTTATAATGTGTTTCCAGGTTGGTGCGGATGTCGTCGAGTTCCTTGTAAAGCGGCGGCCACTCCTTCTCCAGAGAATCGAGGTGCTCGTTCTGTTTGTTTTTGGTTTCTTCGTTAAGCGGGTTGGGCGTGCGGATGCCGGCCACTACGTCTTCGCCCTGGGCGTCTACGAGCCACTCGCCGTAAAACTTGTTCTCGCCGGTGGCCGGGTTCCGTGTGAACGCTACACCGGTCGCCGAATTCTTGCCCATGTTGCCGAATACCATGCTCTGCACGTTGCATGCGGTTCCCCACTCGCCCGGTATGCCCTCGATCTTTCTATAGGAGACCGCGCGTCGGCCGTTCCAACTCTTAAACACCGCCCCGACCGCACCCCAAAGCTGCGATTCGGCATCGTCTGGGAACTCGCTGCCCAGGACCTCTTTCACCTTGGCTTTGTACAGCTCGCAAAGCTGCTTCAGGTCGTCGGCCGTCAGGTCGGCGTCGGATTGGTGGCCATTGGTCCGTTTCATCTCGTTCATGATTTTTTCGAGTTGTGCGCGAATGCCATTGTCCTCTTCCGGTTCGACGTCCTCGGCCTTCTCCATCACCACGTCGGAGTACATGGTAATGAGCCGGCGATATGCGTCGTATACGAACCGCTCGTTGCCCGATTTTTTGATAAGCCCTGGGATCGTCGCAGAACACAGGCCGACGTTCAGCACAGTCTCCATCATGCCCGGCATCGACTGGCGGGCACCGCTGCGGCTGCTTAGCAACAAGGGATTGTCCGGGTCGCCGTATTTCAGGCCCATGCACTTCTCGGTTTGAACCAGTGCCGCGGCGACCTCCTTTTTAAGTGAATTCGGAAACTTGCCGCCCTGGTCGAAATATACCGAGCAGAACTCGGTGGTAATAGTAAATCCGGCGGGCACGGGCATACCCAATTTGGCCATTTCAGCCAGGTTAGCGCCCTTGCCGCCGAGCAGGTTTTTCATTGTGGTGTTGCCGTCGGTCCCTTCGGCGCCAAAGTAGTAAACGTATTTGGTCATAATTAGTTCCTGTAAGGCTGTCTGCAAAAATACGAAAAGCGTTAGTTTATCAGTGTATAAAAAGATCGTCAAGGATCACCGTGATTGTGCCGGGGGCCACTGCTGGCTTGTCCAGCAGTGAACAATGTCTCGCAAAATTGTCCGATGGTCATGTAATACCCAACCACTGACATATTGAACGATCCAGTTGTTGTGCATCTTGCGAAGACAGTTGTCCAATTGATTTGATAATCAGACTCGAATGCACCGTGTAGATTCCCCGCTTCACGGCTGACGAAACGTTCAGGCCCGCAACTGCCCGATCAGTGAGGATAAATTCACCGGCAAGCAAGGTATTCGTTCTACTGGTCAACGGCACGATCAAACTGTCCTCGGAAACGTGTGGTTGATTGACGACAATCGCCGGCCGTACCTTGGAGGCGGTCAGGTCTGAGAACGGGTAGCGCACCAGGACGACGTCATGTTTCGAGAAGCTTGGCATAGACGTCATCTCCTACGTTATCCCACACGGCAGAGAGAGATTTCTGGCCGGCCTGGAGCCAGAACTGCCATTCATCCTCCGGCAGGAGTGTTACCAGTAACTTTGCACCTTCCGGCAGATGTACCTGCTCGGATAGCTCGACCTTGCCATCGTGAACAACTCCGCATACAGTCTGCAACATTTTACATACCTCCACATGATGAACCATCATTGTCTATCGTACCCAGACGCCGGTGGTTCTGTCAATCACCGCTGTTCCAGTGAAATTGGCGAAAACGCAAAATACTTCAATTGGCTGAAATGTTACAATGTTTACACATTAACTGCCGGCAGCCACCTTGTCGAGTTCCGCCTTCAGCCGCGGGATGATCTCCTCGTAGGAGAATGCCCCCAGCACCGTGCCGCGACGTTTTAGATTGACGAAATTCGCCCCACACCAAAGCCCCAGGTCCGCGTGGTCGGTCTCGCCCGGGCCGTTTACCCGGCAGCCCATCACCGCGATAGTAATCGGCAGCTCGGCCGCGTAAGCGGTCGCCTCGCGGACCCGTTCGGCCAACTCGACGAACGCCTCGTTCTCTACCCTGGAGCAGCTCGGGCAACTGATGATGTTCAGCCCCTTGGCACGCTGCGGTTCATCGTCGAGAAACTTTCCGGCGGCGATGTCGTCAAGAATTTGCCGCCCCGCCTCGATCTCCTCGTGCTTTCGAGAGTTTGGCACCGTAAGCGACACGCGAATTGTGTCACCGATCCCCTGCCGAATCAACGGTTCCAGCGCGATCCGCGTTTTGACGATTCCCTCCGGAGGCATGCCCGCCTCGGTTACGCCAAGGTGCAGCGGAACCTCGGGACGCTCGGCGGCAAACAAACGATTTATCTCGATCACCGTTTGCGGGTCGGAATCCTTCAACGATACGCAGTAGCGCGTAAATCCGAGCCGGTCGAGCAACTCGCAGTGCTCAAGTGCGCTGTCGAGCATCGGACGGAGCGAATCATGTTGGTCGTACTTCTCGCGCTTTGCCGGATCGACCGATCCGCAGTTGATCCCGACTCGGACGGCACAATCGTGCTCGGCGGCCACGTCGGCAATGAACCGGACCTTCTCCTGCCACGGTATCTCACGCTGGTGATGGAACAGGTGGCCAGGGTTGTAGCGAATCTTGTCGACCCAAGGCGCCACGTTGGCCGCCAGAGAGTAGTTCTCCTGTAGATCGACTGCAAGGTTGGCCTCTGTACGGCCGCGAACCTCGGCCAGCGCCTCGGCGTCACGTTGTGTATCCACCGCGATTCGCACCACGGCGGCCCCGGCCTCGGCTAGACGGTTCACCTGCGCAACGGTCGCCTCGCAGTCGGTCGTCTTCGTTGCGCACATGGTCTGCACAGAGATCGGTCGGCCGCCGCCGATAGTAATCGAACCGATTCGTACAGCACGTGTTGGATTTCTGGATTGCACCATTGTACGAGAAAAATGTTTAGCCGCCGCGTCTACGCGGCGGGATTTCCCGGCGTGGACACCGGGGCTAAACAATTCATTTTCATCGCCAACCCCGCCGAATTCAACCCCGGGGAATCCGACCGCCTTGACGAATTCAAACTGGAGAAACTGCGATGGCTTTTCCGATAATGTTGACCGTATCGGACTATTTCGTCCGGGTGTGTGCCGGTCCGTTTTCTCTTAAGTAGTTGGCACTAAATATGTTACGTTATTTGCTACTGACCGGATGCCTGCTTTCTGCCGGTTGCTCGCTGCTTCCGGAGATTGCTCATCAGCCGACGGTCCATAACCCGTTCCCTCAGCTCTCGAAGGTGGCAGTTGCGCCGTTTTTCAATCTCAGCAACGAGCCGACGGTCGACGGACGCCAGGTGGCGTTGGCGTATTTTAACGAGTTGCAATCGGTGCCGGGGTTCGAGGTAGTTCCGGTAAACGTGGTAGAACAGGCAATTCGGGATAACCGTATCCAGTTGAGCACTCCGGCCGACGCTCGACGACTCGCCCAGTTGCTCGACGTCGACGCGGTGGTGTTGGGTGCGGTGACAGATTTTTCGCCGTATTATCCACCGCGTATGGGAATTCAGGTGGAATGGTATGCGGCCAACGCGGGTTTCCACCCGATACCGCCGGGCTATGGGCTGCCTTGGGGTACGCCCGAGGAGGAAGGCATTCCTGGGCCGTTGGTGTTCGAGGCGGAGATGGCCTTGGCCCGTGCACAGTTGAAGACACAAACGCCTGAGTGTACTACACCTCCAGAGGGGAAGGTGGAGGCAGCCGTACACGAGTCACCTTCTCTTGCCGGTGAAGACATTGTGGCAGAGGCATCCATGCCCGAGGTTCCGCCGGACTGGCCCGACCCACGGGGGTTCATACCTCCCCCGCCAAGCTGCCGCCCGCCCACATGCCTGCCAAACGATGCCCCGGTAATCCGCCACACACAGATATATAACGGCCACGATATGGAATTCACCGAGGCATTGTCCAGCTACTACTTCTTCCAGGACGACGCCCGAGATGTCGGTTGGCAGGGGTATTTGCAGCGGAGCGACGATTTTGTTCGGTTCTGTTGTCACATGCACATCTCGGAAATGCTTAGTGCCCGGGGTGGGGCCGGCGAAACGCGAGTGGTGTGGCGGTGGCCTGCTGTCCGATAACAACTAATGTTTAACACCAATTGAGGAGACCAACGGCAGTGAACCAGGATATAAACGTATTGGCACTGGTAAAGGGTTCGGAACGATACGTCTTCTTGTTCGACGATTCGAGCCGTGCTGAAACGTTGCGGACGCTGGGCCGCTATGCCTCGCACCCCGATCTGAGCTTCACCTGGTACGACGCCGCCGTGCTCAGCCAGAAGATTCGCCACGAGAGCCGGAAATTCACGCCGGCTGGGCGATTCGACATGCCGTTGCCGAGTGATATGGATGAGTTTTGTTGATGACACCCCAATGCACACTGCCATTGGCCGCTTTCTGAAGTACCTCCGCGTCGAGCGCAACGCCTCTGAACTGACCACAAAGAGCTATCGCGAGGACCTTGCCGCGCTGTCCGATTATCTGGCAGAGTCTCACGGCGGTGAGCCGCCGGCACCGGGCGATGTAACCGTACTGGATCTGCGCGGCTACGTGGCGACGTTGCACGAGTCGGGCTACGCCAAGACGACCATCGCCAGACGGCTTGCCTCGATGCGAAGTTTCTTCCGGTTCGGCCAGCGCGAAGGCTGGGCAAAATCTAATCCTGCCAAGCCGCTGCGCAGTCCGCGTAAGGGCCGTTCGTTACCGCACTTTCTTTCGGCTGAAAATATCGGTCGGCTATTGCAGTCGCCGCCGGCCGATGAACCGTCGGGGCTGCGAGACAGGGCGATACTCGAGACGATGTACTCGGCCGGCTTGCGTATAAGCGAGGTGGTTGCGCTTAGCGACGGCGACCTGGACTTTCCGGCCGGTGTGGTACGAGTCCGCGGCAAGGGCCGCCGCGAGCGGCTCTCGCCGATCGGCTCCTATGCAGTGCGTGCATTGCGGCAATGGTTGCGCGTGCGAGTGCTTCACCAACAGGAAGCGTCCGGCGCGGACTCACCGGTGTTTGTCAACAGGTTCGGACGCCGGTTGTCAACCCGAGGCGTCGCGCGGATGCTCGAAAAGCATCTAAAACTTACCGGACTGGATCTGCGTACCACACCGCACTCGTTGCGTCATAGCTTCGCCACGCACCTGCTCGACCGTGGGGCCGACATACGCAGCGTACAGGAGTTGTTGGGCCATAAGAGCCTGGCGACCACGCAGATTTACACACACGTCAGTACATCTGCATTGCGCAAAGCGTACGAGAAGGCACATCCACGCGCCGGGTAACTAGAGCGTTTTCAATTGCCGTGTAGCGGATGGCGACCAACGGGAGCCCGATTTTCCGGGAAAAAAGCCCCAATGGCCGCTAAACTTATACGCGTTCTCGTTTGAAATAGCGCGTTGATGTTATCAAAATCAGCGTGATTTCCCGAAGGGTAAGCACGCGGCGACGCGCTGTTTCATTCTGCGATTGGTATAATCAAGTAGGATAAAGATACGTTTGAAAGCCGAATCTATTTTTGAGTTCAGGTCGGATGACGACCAACACCAAAACAAGATTGTACGTGAATATCGCAATGACTTTTTTACAAAAACCACTTCATTGGAGTCCCGATCCCCTAATTCCCGATCTACCTACCAACGCCCGGCCATCTCGCGGCTGATCGACCGCTTTGGTACTTGGACGGGTATCGGCTGTACGTCGAACGGGATTCCAACGAGCGACTTTACCGAGGTAGCCCCGGCTGGTTGGCCCGGCAGTGTAGCTTGAGCGGCACCGAACGTCTGCATAACGTCGTGGATTCCCGGGTTGATCTCGGTCTTGCCGTCGGCGCGCGGCGTGCCCACCGAATCGAAGCTGCCGACCGTGACGATACTTGCATAGCGGTCGTGGAACTCGTAGGCCTCCCAGCCTTTTATTCTTAATGCCTCGGTCATTTTGTGTGCCTTTACGGCGGCCTCGGCCAGTTTGCTTTTAATCCGTTTACCGTTCTCGATTGCCTGAATTTCGTCCTGCTTGATGATTACGTTTCCCTTGAAACAGGCCACCTGGACCGTGTACTTGCCCGGGCAGTCCAACAGGCTGTACTTAACTCCCTTGTTCATCTTCAGCACCAGTTTATCGACCCCTTTGGGTGCATAATAGTCTTTCGGCAGCAGTGGGTTTGTTGTGACGAATGCGTGGCCCATTGGGCCTTTTTCCTTGTTGTCACTGCCGATAAGCTCCTGGAGTTTCTTTTGATTCCATCGCCAGCCGGCCAGGGTTTGATTGGTAGCTTGCCCTTCCTTTACTTCCAGGCATTTCGGCTTTGTGTACTTCAGTTTGCGAAGCGTTTGCTGTGCGTCCGGGTGATCGACGGCCGGATAGTTTCCTACCAGCACGGCGACCTCTTCATGGTTGGAGCCTCGCCGATATCGCATTTTTATCGGGTCGCCGAACCGGTCGATCCCGCGCCCGTACGTATTGCCAAGCTCGAAGCGTACCCGATGCGTATACGCCGGCAGCTTGTAACGTTTTCGCAACTCGTATGCCAATTGCCTCGCCTGTTCCGCAGCACCGTCGCCGGAGAAGCTGCACGCGGTGACCATCCACGGCCCGTCGGCTTCGGTCAATTTATATTCCTTGTTCGGATCGGCCTCGACGCGGTTCAGCACCAGCAACCGTTCCCACGGCGGGGCTGCCGCGGCGGTCGAATACCAGACGCAGGAAACCGCACACAAAACCGGCCACCAGAAAATCCGATTCACGTTCATCGCTAACTCCTCGAATGGGACTATATACAAATGAGGCGGGAGTTTAGCAAAACAGGGTAGGAAGTGCCAGAGCGGATTGTTTTGAATAGGGATTGGGGATTAGGGATTAGAGTTCGATGTTACCAATTTCCCAATCCGGGTGCAGCCTGCACTTTGCGATTGGGGTTGTTGCAAGCCGAGAAAGCACGACCTGCACAAAATGGGTATCCCAGGAAAAATGGGAGCGGAGTTTTCGGCAAACATGCTTTCGCTAGCTATGCCTGCTGCTCCTCGTAGTTTGTATCCTAGCCCTCGCTGCATACCTAAGTGCTCTCAACTACGACTATCGGAGCGTGAAATCCCACGATAATTTGTACCGCCATGAGGCTCCCGCGCAAACCGCAGGCTGCACCCTCCCAATCCCTAATCCCTATTCCCGCATTGACAGATCCGGCCTGCATCGGCATAATCCGCACCGGACTTTTCCCGGGCCGCCAGTCCTGAACCGTCCGGTTTCCACCGCGGCAATCCCATTGCACATCGCGTAGTTCGATATGACCCGCCTCCACGGCACATCGACGGCACTGCTTGCACTGGCAGCATTGACATGCGTGCCAACCTCAGCCGTTGGGCAGTCGATCCGAAATCAGGAGTTGATATCTGAAAAGTTCCAGCCCCTGCCGACCGTCGAACAGAACAGCAATGTGGTGGAATTTCTTGAAGAACCGGGCACCCAAAGCGATGACGTGGTAACGAACGATTACTTCGCCGGCATGGCGGGGTTTCGACCGCTTTTTGGCAGACCGCTTTTTAACCGTCCGCTCTTTGGCAGACCGCTTTTTAACCGTCCGCTCTTTAGCATCTTCAAAACGTCACCAGGACCCAATCGCGGTGTGGGCAAGCCGCTTACACGCGAAAGCTGGCTCTATCGACCATTTAGCGCCGGTTGGTTCATGGGCGCGGCACACGGCAGCACGTTAATGGACGATTGGATCGGACTGCAACAGGGCTATGTCGGAGGGTATCGGTTCGGATGGGACGAAACTCACTATTGGGGCGGAGAGATGCGATTCTCGTTCGCATCGGTCGAGCTGTTAGACAGCCAACGGGCGATCGACACGCAAACTACCGACTACCCGCAGTGGAACGATAAGTTCAACCAGCGCCGCGACGCCGACGTGTTTCAATGGGACGTCTGTGTGCTCTACTACCCATGGGGTAACGCCCAATGGCGGCCGTACATGGCTGCCGGAGTCGGCTGTTCCCGGACCATTTTTCTGGACCGGCTGTCGAACCACTACAACCATATTTCCTTCGCTGTGCCGTTGGCCGTCGGTGTTAAGTACCGCTGTAATGACTCCTTGGCACTGCGACTGGAGCTGGCCGACAATATCGCTTTCGGCGGCGGCGGCATCGAGACGACACACAACCTGCTGTTGACCGGTGGGGTCGAGGTCCGATTCGGCGGCAGCCGAACCGCCTACTGGCCATGGAACCCCGGCAGGCATTATTGGTAGATGGTAGGTGGTAGGTTGTAAAAAAGCCCCCGCATTGCATGCGAGGGCACATTTTGTATCATTTATCTTCCGATGCCACCCATAACAATTTGGGCCCGTAGCTCAGCGGTTAGAGCAGGGGACTCATAATCCCTTGGTCGGAGGTTCGAATCCTTCCGGGCCTACTTTTACTGTTATACGCGTTCTCATTTGAAATAGCGCGTTGATGTTATCAAAATCAGCGTGTTTTCCCGAAGGGCAAACACGCGGCGGAGCGCTATTTCAACCTGATATTGGTATTAAAGTGTTTCCAATAACAAAACAACCACCTACCGCCTACCGACTGCTGCCTTGCCACCTCAGCGTAGTGCCGCACCAGTCAGATTAACTGCATTGACGATTTTTCTGCCAAAATCGTCTGGCAATCTTTTGTTTGGTATTGTATTTTGAGATAGGGGTAAGGTGGCAGTACTGATGGGTACCGAAGGCATACAGGCGGACGACGGCCAGCGACGTGGACATAATCGTGATGTAATTCTCGTCGTCGAGGATGACGGTGCGCTGTTGAGGTTGGTCGAGCGGTGTCTTCGGCAGCACGGGTTCCAAACACACGGTGTAACCAGCGGTAGTGCCGCTGTTTCGTGGCTTCAGGCCAATACACCACGGTTGATGTTACTCGACTACAGTCTCTCAGACATGCACGGCGAGGAGTTGCTCGATCGGCTGGAAGCACATGACAAACAGGTGCCGTTTGTGATTGTTACCGGTCACAGCATCGACAGTAGTATAGCCACCAATATGATCCGCCGCGGTGCAAAGGATTGCATCATCAAAAGCACCTCATTCATAGAACAGTTGCCGACGGTCGTTGCTCGGGCCATATCTTCGTAGGCCCTTGCGGAAAACGATCTGAGGCGATAAATTCAGTAGTTTGGAACACATTATTCATACCGAGGAGACTTCCCGTGGAAAAAAGACGCTTCGTGACCATCGACGGCAATGAAGCAACGGCGAACATAGCTCACCTTTGCAACGAAGTTCTCGCCATTTATCCGATCACTCCCTCTTCAGGCATGGGCGAAATGCCTGACGCCTGGGCCGCAGCCGGGCGGAAAAATATATTCGGCAGCATTCCGAATGTCACCGAGATGCAAAGCGAGGCCGGGGCGGCCGGCGCGGTGCACGGCTCGCTACAGGCCGGGGCGCTGACCAGCACGTTCACTGCCTCGCAGGGCCTGCTGCTTATGATCCCGAACATGTTCAAGATCGCCGGCGAACTGACCCCCACGGTATTCCACGTCTCTGCACGTACGATTGCTACCCATGCGCTGTCGATCTTCGGCGACCACAGCGACGTGATGGCCTGCCGAAGCACCGGTTGGGCGCTGCTGGCGTCCGGCTCGGTGCAGGAGGCCCAGGACATGGCCACCATTGCCCACGCTGCAACGCTGGAAGCACGTGTGCCGTTTATCCACTTCTTCGACGGGTTCCGCATCTCACACGAAGTAAACAAAATTGAGCAGCTCAGCGAGGACAACGTCCGTGCGATGATCGACATGGACCTGGTTCAGGCACACCGTGCCAGAGCGATGAACCCCGAGAGGCCGGTACTGCGCGGGACGGCACAGAACCCCGACGTATTCTTCCAGGCACGCGAGGCATGTAACCCGTTCTACAACGCAGTGTCCGGCATTGTCCAGAAGACGATGGACAAGTTCGCAAAGCTTACCGGCAGGCAGTACCACCTGTTCGATTACGTCGGTGCCAAGGACGCCGACAGTGTGATCATCACCATGGGATCGAGCATCGGGGCCGCGGAAGAAACCGTCGAGAAGCTCAATTCCGAGGGGCGAAAACTGGGCATGATAAAGGTCAGGCTGTATCGTCCGCTCGACATCGAGGCATTCATGGCGGCGCTGCCGAAGACGGTTAAAAACATCGCCGTTTTGGACCGCACCAAGGAACCCGGCGCGGGCGGCGAACCGCTGTACCTGGACGTTGTCGGTGCCTTGGCGGAACAGTGGGCTGAGAAACACGGCAATGCGCCTGCACCGCATGTAATCGGCGGCCGTTACGGACTCTCCTCGAAGGAATTCACCCCGGCCATGGTCGCCGCGGTGTTCGACGAGCTTGCAAAGAGCACGCCGAAACGACATTTTACGCTGGGTATCAACGACGACGTAACCAACTTGAGCCTGGACTACGACCCGACGTTTTCGACCGAGGGCGACGACGTTACCCTGGCTGTGTTCTTCGGCTTAGGCAGCGACGGCACGGTCGGTGCGAACAAGAACTCGGTGAAGATCGTCGGCGAGAACACCCCGCTGCACGCACAAGGATACTTCGTCTACGACTCGCGCAAGGCCGGCTCGCTGACTGTCTCGCACTTGCGGTTCAGCCCGCGTCCGATCAAAGGCTCGTACCTTGTGCACCAGGCGAATTTCGTGGCGTGCCACCAGTCGCACTTCCCGGAACGGTTGGACATGCTTTCAATCGCCCAGCCGGGTGCGACGTTCCTGTTGAACAGCCCGTATGGTCCAAAGGATGTTTGGGACCACTTGCCGATCGAAATGCAGGAACAAATCATCGAAAAGAAGCTGAAATTCTACGTGGTCGATGCATACCACGTTGCCAAAGAGGCAAAAATGGGCGTGCGAATAAACACGATCATGCAGACCTGCTTCTTCAAACTCTCCGGCATCCTGTCTGAAGAGGAGGCCATCGCCCAAATCAAGAACGCCATTAAAAAGACCTACGGCAAACGCGGCGAGACGGTGTTGCAACACAACTACGCGGCCGTCGATGGAGCGTTGGGGGCGCTGCACGAGGTAAAGGTGCCCGGCAAAGTCACCTCGACACATCGACGGCTGCCGTTGGTGCCTGACTCGGCACCCGAGTTCGTCAAAAACGTGCTGGGCGAGATCATCGCCAACCGGGGAGACAACCTGCCGGTCAGCGCCATGCCGGCCGACGGAACCTTCCCAACCAGCACGTGCAAATACGAGAAGCGGAGCGTTGCACAGGACATTCCGATCTGGGACGGCGACGTGTGCATCCAGTGCGGGCGCTGTTCGCTGCTTTGCCCGCACGCTGCGATTCGCCTGAAGGTAATCGACCCGACCGACCTGGCCGACGCACCGGCCGAGTTCAAAACGGTTGACTGGAAAGGCAAGGAATACCCGGGCATGAAGTTCCGGATACAGGTATTACCGGATGATTGCACCGGTTGCGGAGTGTGCGTGAACGTCTGTCCGGCAAAGAATAAGAAGGTGGAAGGCCGCAAGGCGATCAACATGGAGTGGAAGTTGGACCACCTTGAGCACGAGCAGGCCAACTTCGACTACTTCCTCGGACTGCCTGACATGGACCGCAGCAAGGTGAAGGTCGACTCGATGAAAGGCTCGCAGTTGCTCCTGCCGCTGTTCGAGTTCTCCGGTGCCTGTGCCGGCTGCGGCGAGACGCCGTATGTGAAACTCTTAAGCCAGTTCTTCGGCGACCGGATGATGATCGGCAACGCCACGGGCTGCTCGTCTATCTACGGCGGCAACCTGCCGTGCACACCGTACACTGTGAACGCCGACGGGCAAGGGCCGACGTGGAGCAACTCGCTGTTCGAGGACTGCGCCGAGTTCGGCCTTGGGTTCCGCCTTGCAGTAGATCAGCAGAACGACTACGCCCATATCCTGTTGGAGAGGCTTTCTTCCAAACTCGGCGATAAGCTTGTCGCGTCACTGGTAAGCAACAAGCAGGAGACCGACGAAGAAATTGCCAAACAGCGTTCGGACGTGTCCGAACTGAAAAAGCAATTGGCCAAGATCGACGGCCCGGAGGCGAAGAATCTACTGGCCTCGGCCGATTACCTGGTTCGGCGCAGCATCTGGAGCTTCGGCGGCGACGGCTGGGCATACGACATCGGTTTCGGCGGGTTGGATCACGTGTTCGCCTCCGGACGCGACTTGAACATACTGGTAATGGATACCGAGGTCTACTCGAACACCGGCGGCCAGGCAAGCAAGGCCACGCCTCGCGGTGCGGTTGCCAAATTCGCCGCCGCCGGAAAACCGAGCAAGAAGAAGGACATGGGTATGATCGCCATGTCCTACGGCAGCGTGTTCGTCGGGCAGATCGCACTTGGTGCCAACCCGCAACACGCCATCAAGGTTATCCGGCTGGCCGAATCGTATCGCGGGCCGTCGTTGATACTTGCCTTCAGCCATTGCATCGGCTGGGGTATCGACATGACCACGGGCATGGACCTCCAGAAAGAGGCTGTGGCATGTGGTTACTGGCCGCTGTACCACTTCGACCCGCGCAACGAGTCGCATCCGTTCAGCCTGGACAGCAAGCCGCCGAAGGGCGAGTTCAAGGACTTTGCGATGCAGGAGGGCCGGTTCACCATGTTGGCCCGATCCAAGCCCGAGGATTCCGAGCGGCTGTTGAAGTTGGGACAGGAGGACATCGACCAGCGGTGGCACCACTACGAGCAGTTAGCCGCAGTGGAACGCGCCGCCGCCACACCTGCACAGTGATCGGGGCGTCTGGCTCCGACCGTCCGTTGTAGGCCGCCCCGGCCGGTTCGATGTACGTCGGTTGGTAAGTGTCGTTTTCCCGAGGTTTTGTGAGGTATCTGTCCATTTTGGCAGAAGACGCAGACAGCTGCAATCGCATTGGAAGCAGACTGGGTTTGATCTGCCGAAGTGTCATGGAGGTGGTGTTGCCCGCGAAAGCCCGGCGAGTTCTTCCCGGAAAACGGATTGTCCTGTTTCGAGCCAATGGTTGATTTCTGACAATACACTTCCGAGCGTGAAATGTTCCAAGCGTTTCGAAAGACTCGCCAAAACGCTCATGATGATGCCGCGTCGCTTCGCACCACTCTCGGTTTTGCTGGTGCGTGCCGCCTTGCGGGCCATCGCTTC
>Ga0255384_10081_pt1 | contig 16414 bp, 10 predicted proteins | sample ANMaggSeSYBR01F7_FD_182106 | JGI IMG/M metagenome (GOLD analysis project Ga0255384, IMG submission 182106) | Sediment cell enrichment communities from methane seep in Santa Monica Basin, California, United Staets - ANME aggregate JGI... | ecosystem: Environmental > Aquatic > Marine > Cold seeps >... | reverse complement strand
TTGGTAAGGGGCTCGTAATACCCGGGGGTTTTGACCAGAGGTTCATCTGCTATATCATGTACCCCATTTTCATTGGCATCAATATATCCGTATCCCGTATTTATAGCCATATATCCGATGTTCATTCCTGGTTCGGCTAAAAGTTTCAAATCTTTATTAGCCTCTATTCTGTCAAAATCAGCAGGATTGAGATGTTCTATCCCCTGCACTTCACCAACTTCTAAAGCCATAAGTCTGGCAGAGGGATCAGGAATAACTTTAAAGATTAATTTATCCAAACTAGCCCTTTCCCGCCAATAGTCTTCATTAGCTTCTAAGGTAATATGATCAGCTTTTACCCATTCGACAAATTTGAAAGGACCGGTGCCGCAGGGATTTTTAAAGGCGTCTTCTTTGTATTTTTCCGCATTGGTGGGACTTACAATACAAACCGTAAACATGGCAAGACTGGTCATTATAGAGGCATTCGGTCTTTTTAAGACAAATTTTACCGTATAATCATCAATCTTCTCCATCTTTTCTACATCACCGAACATCCATCCCCAGTAAGCCCACTGACCGTATTGATTATAAGGATGGGTGGTGTCATATTGGCGGGCAAAAGAAAAGACTACTGCATCGGCATTAAAGTCGGTGCCATCATGGAATTTAACCCCTTTTCTCAAGTTAAAAACAATCTCTGTCCCATCTGCGGATGCTTCCCAGGAGGTAGCCAAACAAGGTTGTATTAATACAGAACCTTCTTCATATTCAACCAAAGCTTCGAAGATATTATCCATTCTCTGTATGGATTCTCCATCGGTTACATCGCCAGGGTCTAATCTGACCGCATCTCCGCTACTACCAAATATCAGAGTGCCTCCTGCAGAAGCCGCTCCAACTACACTAAATACTAATCCTAATGTTAACAACAAAACTACAAACAATTTACTTTTCATGTTTACTCTCCTTTCTAATTAATACTTTTTAATTAAAATACCCAATTAATTCTCTAAATAATTTTCCTCCTTTCTTTCTTATTCTTACTTGTTGTATCACAGTTGCGAATTTAATTTAGATTATGCTCAGAGATATCTTAAAAACAATTTGCTTATTTTAAATATGATATTGGATTAACCGGTTTACCACTTGATCTTATTTCAAAATGGAGGTGGGGACCGGTAGCATTTCCAGTGCTTCCCATCTTAGCAATTACACTACCCTTATTCACATACTGACCTTTCTTCACTAAATTTACCGAGTTATGACCATATACTGTAGAATATCCCCCATCATGGCTCAAGATAATCACATTGCCATATCCCCGCATATAACCAGCATAGCTTACCCGGCCGCTCTCGGCAGCTACTATATTAGTCCCAGTAGGACCACCAATATCTATGCCAGCATGAAAATCTTTCCTTCCGCTTATAACTCTCATCCCGTAAGGAGAAGTAATCCTTCCTCTTGCCGGCCAGATAAAATTACATATACTACTACGGGCGCCGGGTACATTAGGAATTCTTAATTGCTGTCCTGCAGAAATTTTGGAAGCATCGGCAATACTATTAGCTGCTATAATAGCTTCTAATTTTACATTATACTCACGCGAAATACTCCAGAGGCTTTCTCCTTTTTTAACATAATAAACTATTTCCTCCGCTGCAGCATCCTGGCTATATCCTTCTGCTTTGGCAATATCCATATTAGTGATGGGGAGCTTCAATTTTTGACCGATAGATAATCGGGATATTTCTTTTAAATTATTGGTAGAGATAATGGTATTCATCTTTACATCATATCTCTGGGATATGCTCCACAAGGTATCTCCCTTTACCACGGTATAAGTTACAATAGTTGGTTCCTGTTTCTGATTAGAGTTAGGTACTCCTCCTCCTATTGCTGGGATTTCTAATTTTTGACCAAGGGATAAGAGGTCTTTTTCCTTAAGATTATTAACACTAGTAATAACTTCCACTGAAACTCCATATTTTCGAGAAATATTCCAGAGATTATCACCTGCTTTAACTGTATAAACAATCGGTTTTGCATTTTCGGGCGGGCTGTCATTATTATTAATAACTGGTTGGTTAACCATATTTTTTTCAGCAACAACATTTTTATGCGAAGGGATTTTCATTTCCTGCCCAATAGAAATTAATTCTGAATTTGCGATGTTATTGGTGGCAAGAATTAAATCTACAGAAAGATTATATTTTTGGGCAATTGACCATAAAGTATCTCCTTTTCTTGCGATATGCATAATATAATCGGCGGTAGGGAGACTATTTTGGGGGATTTTAATAATTTGACCGATAGATAAAGCATCTTTGTTTTTAATATTATTAAGAGTTAAGATCAGTTCCAAGGATATATTGTATTGTTTGGAAATGTTCCATAGAGTATCACCCTTGGTTACTTTATGAGTAATAAATTCATCATTACCATCAGCAAAAGAGTAAAAAGGAATAGAAAAGATAAACAATAAAAGCAAGGTAGCTAAAATGATAGAATGTTTCTTATCCCTATTACGTTTTTGAGCTAAATACATCCTTTATTCTCCTCTGTTTAGGAACTAATAACCAAAAATGAGGTAAAATGCAAACAATCAAGAAGTTTCCTCAGGCAGTTAAGCAGCTATTTTTTTCTTTGTCTTAGACTTCTTTTCTAAAAAATTATAATAATATCCTTTTTAAAACGCTAGATTCTTCCAATTTTAACTGCTGGAATCTTATTAGTTTTTGCCCGTTGATAGGCAGTAAGGGGCTTTACCTGCAAATATTTCGCTACTTGTTTTGTAGTTAAATATTCTTCCACCGCATAAATCTTCCTTGATTTATGCTTATTTCTTTATATTATATTATTGTTTTTTAATGATTTTGTCAATTTTTTTTATATCGACTAAATAATTGGTGAATTGGAAAATCGGCAAATTGGTAGATTACTCACTCACCTTCCGCTTTTATCCTCTTCTTTATGCAGCATATCTCCTATCTCCCGGGCAACCCGATAGGGCTTGGTCAAAATTCTAATAGGCATGGACTTTAAAAAATGAGATAGATCCTTTTTTATCTCCTCAGTTATTCGATGAGGTTTAGTTAACACCCTATCTATAAAATCTGCGGTGTAGGTTTCTAATAATTTTTCCCGGTTAATTCTAATTTCGTTTCCGCAAATATTACACTTAATATCTTCTAAGTATTCACCTTTGTAGGTAATGGTATGATTGGTTTCTTTATTACAGTGAAGACAAAAAAGTTGAGCTTTTACTTTACTGGTCATCTGTTCTCAAGTTCGCCGTATCGAACTTTTACCTCCTTTTTTAATCCGGCAAAAACCATTCCATTTACTCTTCGCTTAAAACCTGTGCCAATCTTCTGTACATCTGGTAAGATTTTATTACTTTTTTAATATGCTCTCTGGTCTCGGAATAAGGAACATTCTCTACAAAATTATCAAGGTCAGCTCTATCATATTGCTTTAACCACTTACTGGTTGTTCCTGGGCCGGCATTATAACCGGAAATCACTAATATTGAATCATTGGAAAATCTTTCATTTAAATAATTAATATACCAGCAACCCAAATCAATATTAACCTCAGGGTCAAATAGCATCTCATCATTAAAATCTTCCAGATTTAATTTCTGGGCAATCCATTCCCCGGTGGAAAAAATTATCTGCATCAGTCCCCTTGCCCCGGCAACAGATTCATTCCAGGAGTTAAATCTGCTCTCTTCTCTTATCATAGCCAGAACAAGCAAAGGATCTATTTCGTATTCCAAAGCACGTTCTCTAATTGTATCTTCATAATAGATAGGGTAAAGACTCTGCCATAATTCCAGTGGTAAATACTCTAATTGATGATTGTCTTCTAAATAGTTAAAAATTATCTCCGTATAATTTAAAGAAACATTGTAATCCTTACCCTTTTTATTAACATCACTTAGTTTAAATAATAAAAAGATATTTCCGGAATTATAATTCAATGCTCCCTTTAATTCAACTATTGATTCTCTGTAAAAACCAATCTCTTCAAACAATTCTGCTTTAAGCAGTGACAGTTGCCCTTTCCCCTCTATTTTATCATATTTTTTTAAAAATTCCTCTAAATTTATAAAATCTTCTTTCCCGAAGACAGAAACCGGCCAAGCAAAACTAATATCACTTCTCTGTTCTGAAATTCTTTCGGTATAATAACTCAAAGGGTATTCCCTAACAAGCTTCTCGTAGGCAATTTTTGCTTCCTCATCTAACCCCATATTCTCTAAAATCCTTCCCTTCCAGTACAGGGCATCATCTCCCAATCTGCTTTGAGAAAATCTCTCTGATAATTCTCGATAGTAATCTAATGCCTCACTATAAGAATTGTTATTGCTATAATGTCGGGCTAGATTCCACAGAGAAGTCATTGATTCATAACTATTAGGATATTTACTGATCAATTCTCTCCATAGAGAAATTCCTTTTTCTGTTTCTTTTAGTTGAAAATAAGATTCTGCCAGGCGCAGATAAGATAGTCTGGCATAATAGCTTTCAGGATGTTGTCCGATAATTTTTTCATACTTATCTATTGCCAAATAACGCTCTCCTAAAGCACGGAGAGAATTGCCCCCAAGATAATTTGCTTTAATGGTAATTTCACCGGAAGGAAATCTTGCTATAATCTCCTCACACTGATTAACGGCTTCCCTATATTCCTTTTTATAGTGTAAAGCCCTTGCTCTCTTATAATAAACTTCTGCAATATTAAAAGCTTCAGGAAAAGTTTCGATAACTTCCTTATATAAACCTTCTGCTATATTATACTGCCGATATTTAAATAAAATATCTGCACATTTTACCATTATATGATAAGGAATCTCAATTTCTTTTAAATCTTCTTGAATCTTGTAAAAATATCTGACCAGTAATTCTTCCGGTTCTGAATTCCTTTCAAGTCTATAGCCTTCATCCAATATCTCATATAGAGAGTTAAGAGAATCAATATATTTTTTTTCTTGCCAGTATATCTCAGAAAGCTCAAGTAACACCTTCGCTTTAAGCTGGTTATCTTTAGAATCTTCCAGGATATTCTTGTAATAAATTAGCGCAGAAGTTGCATCCTTTATCTCTCGATAATTCTGAGCTATCTGGTAATTGACTTCTGAAACAATTAGACTCTGCGGAAAATTTTCTGTTATTCGTTTATAAACAGCTGTAGATTCACCATTTTCACCTTTAAATCTATAGGTTTCAGCCAGATAAAAGAGAGAATAATCAGTCAAAATGGGGTCATCTATTGCTAAGTTTTTATAAACTTCTATCGCCCTATCCCAATCTTCAATCCTTCTATAACAATCTCCCAATATATATTGAGATTTAATATAAAGGGGTAAATTCAGGGTGGAGTATTCTACCTTTAGCAATTCGGAAATTGCCTGCTGATAATCACTCTGTCGATATAACCCCAATCCTGCTCTATAGTTTTCTATATCTTCTTTTAGTTTAATATTTGAAGGTTGTTCTTCTACTACTTTGGAAAGCCTTAATATCTTCAGCTGCTGGGCCTCAAGTTCAGTCAACTCATTATTATCAGCCAAAGCAATATCTGTCCCGAATAAGCTGATAGCTGAAATCATTATTAAAAAAAATATCATTACGATTTTCATTTTACACACTCTAATATCCTCCAATATAATAATACCATGAAAATGATTAGGCATAACAATATATTCATCTAATCTAGAAGTAAAATATTGATTGTCTAAGAAAATGGAATATGTCCGTATTTATTTCAAAAGTCCCCTCTTAATCATGGAATCAACTTCATCATTTGCACCTACATGATGGATAGTGATATTTGAATATTCATTTTTGAAAACACGGAATACTTCATCTACGAAAGCTTGTCCTACAGATACGACTCCCTTGAAATCTAAAATAATTGTATTGAATTTTTCAAGACCCATTAATAATCGTTTTGCTTGTGATCTTGATACGTGAGGATCGTTCGGATCCCCGCTTAACGCGACTGCTACAATTGTTTTTCCAAATCCAATCTCTTGGTCGGCGTATTGATCGAACACATTTTTTGGTGTCTTTTTTGAATCGAGTGATATAACCATTTTAATGAGCGTACCTTGCTCGAAATCTTCATTTTTTTCTGGCGAAAGAAACCAATCCTCGTTTTGAAATGTATAGAATGTGTGACTTGAAAGGATTGAGAAGCTATCAAACATCCTGGAGGTAAAGAATATTCCCTCCCCTGTATGATTTTTTGGATCAGTTGTGAATTTACCTTTTGATAAATGGAGGATGGATTCTTTGATGGAATTTAAGTGTAATGCTTTTTGAATTTTTTTGAATATCCCGATTCCATTATCCATGATTATAATATTTAAAGTATTATTGTTAATTTCTATTTCTGTGGTAATTGTGGTTCCTTTTGAATGGTCAATGGCATTATTAAAAATCTCGGTAAATCCGTAAGCACAAATTCTGTAAATATTTTCCGGATAGGATAAAATCATTGGTTTAATATATTTTAACCAAACTCTGTCTTCCGCTATATCAGGTTTTATTTTTTCGATGAATTTAATGTATTTTCCACCAGCAAGAAAGTAATGGGTCCACCTCGTGCGCCCCGTCTTGATGATATTTCTATTTTCTACTTCTCTTATTAGATATTGATGAGCTCTCTGCCTTGAAAATCCAAATTTCTTGGCCAAAACTATTGCAATGTCCCCTGGATGATTTTCTATATTATCTAGGATAAATTTTTGTATAGCGCTGCTTTTATTCATAAATTAATTATAAACTATTTATAATTCTTTGTAAACCCCTAAATCATTCTTTGTAAACCATGCTTAAGGTTTTTTGTAAACCTTGATGGTTTAAATAAGAGACACGTATTATTTTTTCGATGGTTTAATTTTTCCTAAAACCCCAACCATCTGGTTAAGAAACCGCTCAGGCCCCATAGGTTTTTCGGTAAAAGCTACCAAATTATTGATTTGGTACACAATCAGTGCATCGGCAAATTGGTCAATTATCCACAACTGATAAATCCACATTTATAATATTTGTAGAAGGAGGGAATCCCCATGCAAATGCTTAACAGTGTCAATAATCTAAGAATAGCCAAATATTTCAACTTATCCGAATTTGCCTGTCCCTGTTGTAATCTGGTGATGTTACATCCCAAGATGCTTGCTAAATTAGTGGAATTAAGGAATATTTTGGAAAGACCGGTGTATATTACTTCCGGCTATCGTTGTTTTGAATATAACCAAAAAGTTGGAGGAATAATAAATAGCTACCACTGTATCGGACTGGCAGCAGATATAAAAGTAAAAGATATAAACTTAATTGAACTTTTGGAAATATGCGAGAATATTGATTTTAACAGAATTGGGTTTTATGAGAAAAAGAACTTCCTGCATCTGGATGTTCGGCCAACGAGAAGAACTAGATGGAGAGAATAAAAAGTTTCCCAAAAGTGCCTGGCACCTTTTGGCAACTTTTTGAGAAAGGAGGTAAATATGGATATACATAATTTTACTGAAGTGATCGCCAATCAGGGGTTTCCTATCGCCTTATCGATACTATTGATCTTTCGTATCGATAGGTTTATGCAGGAGATAGTATTAGCCCAGAAAGAGGGATATCGGCAAGTCCTGGAGAATACTAAAGAGATACACAATACTATCACCAGCTTAAATCAGCAGAACCGGGAGTATTATTCGTTGCGTTTTGCGGAAGTACAGAAAGAACTCTCTGGGATGAAGGTAGAATTGGGAAAAAACTGAATAGAGATAAAAAATGCAATAAAAAGGGTACACTATAAAGAAAATTATCTTATGTAGCTTACCCTTTTTATTTTGTATTTAACTTCGACAATATATCTTCTTTGATAAGTACATATAGCATCACTCACTACAGCACGCCGTGCTGCTACAATTTGAACTCAAAATTTTTTTCTTTGAAGAGCTCAAGGCAGACATCTACTACCTCCGGGTCATAGAGAATTCCCTTATTTTGAGAGATTTCCTCCAAGGCTTTATCGATACCAAGAGCCGGGCGGTATGGTCGGTGAGAGGACATCGCCTCAACAACATCAGCTACTCCTATAATGCGGGCTTCCAGAAGAATCTCATCACCTTTTAATTCATTGGGATATCCTGAACCATCTAAGCGTTCATGATGTTGAAGGATAATTCGGGCAACCGGCCAAGGGAAATCGATGGTCTTTAAGATGTCATATCCTGTTTTGGGATGATTTTTAATTAAACTAAACTCCATCTCATTTAATTTACTTGGTTTGCTTAGAATTTCAGCAGGTATATTTATCTTTCCAATATCGTGAACCAAGGCAGCTATCCGTATTCCTTCAATCTTGTCTTCAGGAAATTTTATTTCCTGGGCAATAGCCACCGCAAGTTGAGAAACTGTATTTTGATGTCCGGCGGTATAGGGGTCTCTGGCCTCGATTATTTTAGATATAGTATTAATGGTGGCTTCCATAGTTCTTTGGAGCTTTTTATAACTCTGTTTTATCTGCTGTTCCGCCTGTTTGCGCTGGGTGATGTCCCTTGCTATACCTAACACTAAAGTTCTTCCCTTAATTTTTACCGGATAAGTAGAGACCTCAACTGTCACCTTGCTGTTGTCTTTCCTATTTAATATAAACTCATCCGGTCCCGTTGATTGTCCCAATATATTTTTTGCTAATGTTTTAGCTGCTTTGGGTATATTAGCAAGAGAGAGTAATTTTAATTTTAGAAAATTACTTCCAATTAATTCTTCTCTTTTATAACCAACCACTCTTTCGGCTGCCTTATTACCATCGATAAAATTTCCTTTTAAATCATTTATATAATAGGCATCGGGCGCATAATCAAATAATATTTTTAAACGCTCTTCCGAGTTTTTTAGTTCTTCTTCTGCTTTTTTCCGTTCGGTAATATCTTGTACTGTAATGCGGAGACTAGCTGGAATTCCCCATTTCTTTATTAGTTTAGCGGTTATCTCTATCCATATCCATTTTCCATCCTTGTATTTAAAAGGAATCTCTCTACGTTGGTGAGTCAATCCTCCTCTTAATCTAACTTTCAATCGTTCCTTTAAAATTTTTAGCATTTCATTAGGAAATATGCCAAGCTTGAAAACGTTCTTACCTACTACTTCCTCTCGTGAATAACCTGAGATTTTTTCTAATCTCTTATTAATGTAGACAATTTTACCTGTAAGGCTTATATTAGCAATACCAATTGGGGTCTCTTCAACTAAATCTTTATATTTTTTTTCAGATTCCTTTAATTCCGTCTTAACCTGTTTTCCTTCAATTATTATTTCTTCCAAATCAGCAATTTTTTTCTGTATTTCTATTAATTCATGGATAAGTTGGTCTTTAGTTTTATTCTCATTTTTCATTTTACTTATCTCCCACAATAAGTAAATAATTTATATAAGCTTTTTATAAAACTGATAATTATTCCGACCTTTTTCCTTAACCTGATACATAGCGATATCAGCATTTTTTATCAGTGTCTCACTGTCTTCGCCATCCTCAGGATAAATTACAATTCCTATACTGGTAGTAATATGAATTTTCTGGCGGTCTATTACAAATGGATTTTTAAAGGAATTGATAATCTTCCGGGTAATTTTAGTGGCATCTTCTATCTGAGAAATCTCCGGAAGTAAGAGTAGGAATTCATCTCCTCCCATACGAGCGATGGTATCACTCTTGCGGAGTAGGTCTTCTATTCGTTTACTGACTACCTTTAGTAATTGATCCCCTACTCGATGTCCCATAACATCGTTTACGTCTTTGAATCTATCCAGGTCAAATAACATTACCGCTAATTTCTTTTTGTTTCGCTTAGCTTGCGCTATGGCCAGAGTAAGTCGGTCATCAAATAAGGTTCGATTGGGAAAGCCGGTTAGGATATCGTGAGTAGCCATATAAGTGAGCTTTTCTTCTGTCTGCTTGTGTTCTGAAATATCTCTGGCCATTGCCAGTTTAGAGACTGTCCCATCCTTATTTTTAAAGGGAGTTTCTATTACTTCAAAAGTGATTCTCCATCTGGAATAAAAATGTTCCCACTTCACTGTTTCGCCTTTCTGGATTTCCTTAAATTTATCCCAGGGACAGGGAGATTTTCTATTAAAAAAGACCTTATAGCAGATTTTACCAATCTGATTACCAAATCCTTCTATCATAGCTTTATTCATAAACTCTATTTTATAATCTTTAGATACAATATAACAGTAATCAGACATGGTGTTGAGAATTGACTTTAGCTTCTCTTCTGATTGTTTTGAGGCTTCTTCTGCTTGTTTGCGGTCAGTGATATCATAATAATGTTCGATTCGTCCTCCCGCGTAAAGCCCGGATTTAATGGGCTGGCTCCAGTGTTCCATCCAACGTTCTTTGCGCTTTCCCTCAGGAAGTACATGGCATTCGAAATTCTCGACATAGATATTATTATCATAAGTTGCAAATACTTTTCTGATAAATTCATCTGGGTCTTCAAATATATGCTGTATGTTTTTCTTAATTAATTGTCTCTTGTCTTTCCCAATAATCTTCTCCCTTTGCAGACCAAAATAATTTTCTACTGCATTATTTATCCAGATTACTTTGAAATCAGAATCTAATATAAATATTCCTACTGCAGAAGCATCTAATATATCCTTGGTAAATGATTGATATTTTTCCTTAATTTGTTTATGTTCGGTAATACCTTTGAACACCTTTTTTTCTCGTTCTTCCCGTAAAGGTTTTAATTTTTTTATTAATTTTGTTTTTGTCTTATCTTTTTCCTTCATCTTGCTCGCCTCCTATTCATTTTCCGAGATAAACAAGTATATATACAATTGCTTCAGCATGGCACGCCGTGCTACTACTATTCGAATTTAAATTCTTTCTCTTTAAAGAGCTTAAGGCAAACATCTACTACTTCCGGGTCATAGAGAACGCCTTTATTTTGAGAGATTTCCTCTAAGGCTTTATCGATGCCGAGAGCTGGTCGATAAGGACGATGAGAAGACATGGCTTCTACCACATCAGCTACACAGATTATTTTAGCTTCTAAAAGAATCTCGTCCCCTTTTAATCCTCTGGGATACCCGGAGCCATTTATTTTTTCATGATGTTGAAGGATAATCTGAGCAATCGGCCAGGAGAATTCTATGGATTTTAAGATGTCATACCCTATTTGAGAATGTCCTTTGATTAGACTGAATTCTATATCAGTTAACTTAGTGGGTTTACTTAAGATTTCAGTGGGCAGGCCGATCTTTCCGATATCATGAATTAAAGAGGCTATCTTTATACCTTCAATCTTATCTGGAGAAAGGTTTAACTCTTTAGCTACAACTGTGGCTAATTGAGAAACCCTCTGTTGGTGACCGGAGGTATAGGGGTCTTTGGCTTCTAATATCCTGGACATGGTTTCAATGGATGCATCCATAGTTTTTTTGAGTCTCTGGTAGCTTTGCTTGAGTTCTTCTTCTGACTTTCTCTGTACAGTGATATCTTTAGCCAGACCGATAACACCGGTTATTTTGCCTCCTTTATCTTTGTAAGGTATCTTATCGGTAGTTAGCCATCTTATTCCGTCAGGTGTTGTATAAGGTTGAATGATATTCTTTTTTGGTTTTCCGGAAATCATAATTTCCTTATCGTCTTTTCTCATATTCTCAGCCTGTTCCTTGGGAAAAAGTTCTTCTGTAGTCTTGCCTATTATATCTTTTATAGGCACCTTTAATGAATCAGCCAAAGCCTTGTTTGCCCGGATAATTTTACCTTCTGTATCTTTATAAAAAATTATAGCAGGTACTGAGTCCAAAAGCATTTCCAGTTCATCTTTTATATTTTTCAAATTTCCCTCTGCTTGCTTGCGCTCGGTGATGTCCCTTGCTATACCTAATGCTAAAGCTCTTCCCTTAATTTTTACCGGATAAGTGGAGATCTCAACTATTACCTTACTCTTATCTTTTCGATTTAATACAAACTCATTTGGTCCCGTTGGTAGTCTTCTAAGATTTTTAGCTAATAGCTTAGCTGCTTTGGGTATATCAGCAAGAGAGAGTAATTTTAATTTTAAGAAATTCTTTCCGATCAATTCTTCTTTTTTATAACCCATTAATCTTTCTGCTGCCTTATTACCATCGATAAAATTACCTTTTAAATCACTTATATAATATGCATCAGGTGCGTAATCAAATAATGTTTTTAAACGCTCTTCTGAATCTTTTATCAGTTCCTCTGCTTGCTTGCGTTCGGTGATATCATGGGTAGTTCCCTGTAATCCAATCGGTAATCCTTTCTTGTTTAACAACAATTTTCCAGTGATTTCAACCGGAATTTCAGTTCCATCTTTTCGCAACATTACGGCATTAAAAGTGAGGTACTTAATTTTTTTATAATTTTTAATGGAATATAGTGCTTTTTTTGCCATGTTAAAAAATTCTTTTCTACTGGCATGTTTAGATAACCTGGTTCCAACCCATTCATCAACTGTGTATCCCATAATATTTTTTACTGATGGACTGACGTAAGTAAAAACTAATTTCAAGTTCGTCTGCCAGATCACATCCATTGAATTATCTGCAAGCAGACGATATTTCTCTTCACTCTTCAGTATTGATTCTTTCAACTGCTTGCGCTCGTTAATGTCATAAACAATTCCCTCGTAATGTGTAATTATTCCCCGGGAATCTCTACGGATATAAGTTATATCATCAATCCACTTAATATCTCCGTTTTTAGTAATAATCCGGTAAGGTTTATGTGTGAATGTTTGCAAATCTTCCTTTTTACTGTAGCGGTCTACTTCTCCAGCAACTCTTTCAAGATCATCGCTGTAAATTATCTCGACATAGGAGATTTTTCTCTCCAGGAATTCCTGCGCGGAGTATCCAAACAATTTTTTTACATTCTCGGACACAAATTCAACAGGCCAGCCTTCCTCTTTTTTCCAAAGGAAAGCCACCACCGGGCTGCGGTTGATAATATTGTGCGCCTCGGACAGCGCCTCCTCCGCTTTCTTGCGCTCGGTAATGTCCATTAAAGAAACCACGCTCTTTTTGGTACCTGGTATCATTCTTGTTTTTAAGAATATATCTTTTGTATTGCCCTTTTTATCTAACAAACGAAATTCATACTCTGTTGGCGCTTTATTCCCGGCTTTTCTTCTTTTACTATGATACTTTTCCATCATTTTTAGATCTTCCGGAAAGATAAAATCTGTCCATTTCATCTTATTTTCCATTTCTTTTTTAGAATATCCGCTTATCTTCTCAAGCTGCGTATTTGTCATAAAAATTGTTTTATCTTCTTCTATAATTATCATAGCTGTACCGGTATTTTCAAATACGGTGCGGTACTTCTCTTCACTTTCTTTTAAGGCTTCTATATTTAAACAAGATTTACAGGCATCTGCAATTTCCTTATTTAATGACAAAAGCGAATTCAATAAGTCAACTTTTAGGGGTTCGCCACCTTTTAAAAAGATTATCAAACCAAATCCAGGAAGATTCATAATATGACAGTGCTGATTTTCGCTGATATGTAAATTGGTAGGTAAGTGCTTGTAGAACTCATTTAGTGTTTGCTTATTCAGTTCTTGGGGTATTTGTTTTATGGCATTTTTATAGACAGAGTTATTATGGATTCTTCTCGGCATAGAAATAATCTCTTTAAAATAATAATTCTCTCCCTGACTATACTGATTTAATTTAAATACGGCACCAGCCGAACAGTTTAATTTTCTAACATATATAGAAAGACACTTTTTAAGCATATCTTCTAAATCGAGTTCAGTATCCAAAGATGTGACTATTTCATAGAGAATCTGTATTTGTTCACTTCGTTCGGTCATTATTAGTCCTCCAATATCCCAATTACACAAGTTTTATTATAAAATTCAAGATAATCTTTCCGATTATTTGCAATTTCACCAATCGTCAATGCCCCAATTAATGGAATATTTTTTTTATGCACAGCTTTAAGTTCATCATTAAATTTATCCTCCAAAAAAAGAACCCGGGAAATACAATCTATAAATAATATCGTTTTATTGCCGGATTCAGCCTTAAAATCATTCTCAGCCAAATGAAGAGTATTCGATGCAGCGTTAATCAAAGAGGTGGCATCTCCGGTAAGCACATAAACATAAGAGCCTTCGGGAACTTCTCCAACACATTGTAAAGCGTTTTCATTAACAACCATAAGCGGGTCTCTTACTATTTTTTCCGCTTCCAATTTACTAATACCGAAGGGATATCCTTTGGCAATATCAAAAAAATTGTTTTCCTTAAATATTTTTCCTGAATGGAACTCTACCGCTTCTTTATATATTTGAAATGCAGGCTTCCAATCCAAGGTTTCAATCACATTCCCATCAGATTTTGTAACTTTGTATGGTCCGCTAATTTCCCTCCATCCATGACTTACACCGATCCCACTTTCTAAATCCGTTAAAGCCAGAATGGCGCTATCCTGTATTAATCCATCATTTGTGAATAAACATGGTTTTTGTTTAAAACTAAGTGAACCAGCTCCACCTCCGATGTAATTAAATTCCAATCCAAACACATTGAAGAGACTTTCAATAAAATCACCGATTCTTTTGGCAAATCCATCTACAAAAACAAACATGGTTTTTGTTGTGCTGCTATCCGGAATTTTTTCCTCAATAATTCTTTCGTAATCTGAATCCATATTACTTAGGCCAGAAATTATCTGTACATTTGCTTTATGATATAAGCCAGCAACAATAGTGCCCTTTATCAGTTTTTCATTCCCGTAAATTATTTCCGGGAAAATTCCACCGAATATTGGTATTGCTATACTCTTTAATATATCATCTAAAGAATCTTTCTTAAAATTATTTGCGTCACAGGATAAAATAAATAGTGTTTTTACTTTCTTATCTTCTAAAACTGAATTGATCAAATTTTTTAATTCTTCTATTCTGCCTGTTTTGCTTACTTGAATATTCATCATATCCTCCCGGTAACATTTATTTTATTTTTATTCAAATTTAAATTCTTTTTCTCTAAAGAGCTTAAGACAATTATCGACTACTTCCGGGTCATAAAGGATACCCCGGTTCTGAGAGATTTCCTCCAGGGCTTTATCGATACCTAAGGCCGGTCGATAAGGTCGGTGAGAAGACATTGCCTCTACCACATCAGCTATACAGATTATTTTGGCTTCTAAAAGAATCTCATCCCCTTTTAATCCTCGGGGATATCCGGAGCCATTTATCTTTTCATGGTGTTGAAGGACAATTTCGGCAATAGGCCAGAGAAAATCTATTTTTTTCAGGATATCATACCCTATCTGAGAATGGTTTTTAATTAAACTAAATTCTATTTTGGAAAGTTTTCCCGGTTTACTTAATATTTCTGCAGGCAAGTTTATCTTCCCCACATCATGTATAAGGGCAGCAATTTTTATTCCTTCCACCTTGTCTTTAGGGAATCCCATTTCTTTGGCCAGAGCAACAGCAAGCTTGGAAACCTTCCGCTGATGGCCGGCAGTATAGGCATCTCTTGCTTCTGTTACCAGGGAAATAGCCTCGATACTATCTTCCATAGTCTTTTGTAATTTCTTAAAACTTTCCTTGAGATGCTCTTCGGTTTTTTTCCGTTCAGTAATATCTACAAACATTCCTATTATCCCCCGGGGATTTCCATCAACTATAACCGGAGAACCAGACATAGATACCGGAAATAAAGTGCCATCCTTCTTTCTTCTAATAGTCTCAAAGTTAATATAACCTTTGGATAATGCTTCATTATCCAAACCCTCTCCTTCTTCAATTTTTTCAGAAGGATGAATAATCCCGGAATTGATATTCTTGCCTTTTATCTCTTCTAAAGTATAGCCAAAGAGTTCGAAGAAGCGGGAATTTATATCCAAAATAGTACCTTTTTCATCGATATACACTATTGCCTCAGGGTTATCTCTAAAGATACTGATAAACTCCTGCCGGCTTTGACGCAGGGCTTCTTCGGCTTTTTTTTGCTGTAGGGCGATTGCTGCCTGCTTTATAAATGTTTCTATAAAATCGGGATTTTTAATTTCGTTTTGCCCGCGTAATAGAATAACTACTTCACCAAGTATCTCTCCTTTTCTGGAAAGACCTATCATGTAAACTTCGCTTAAATTAAATAATTTTTTAAAAATCTGAGAAGCACTTTTCGAAACATATCTTGAAGACATTTCAGTAAAACCTCCGGGCCACTTGGTTAATTTACCGCTTAATAAAATCGCCTTACCCTCTTTGATAGAAACTTTACTTTTTTGCCCGGATATTTCTAAACCACCTATTTTATAAACCATCTTGGTCGGATCTTTTCCTAAAATTGACAAAACTTTTTTTAGATTTTCTCCATATCCTTTAAGATAACGAACAACAAAGCCATCTTTTTCTTTA
>Ga0255384_10079_pt1 | contig 16793 bp, 21 predicted proteins | sample ANMaggSeSYBR01F7_FD_182106 | JGI IMG/M metagenome (GOLD analysis project Ga0255384, IMG submission 182106) | Sediment cell enrichment communities from methane seep in Santa Monica Basin, California, United Staets - ANME aggregate JGI... | ecosystem: Environmental > Aquatic > Marine > Cold seeps >... | reverse complement strand
GCATTTAACCTTTGAGCATTTAGAACTTGCAAAGCAAGTTAGGCATAGTGAAACAAAACCGTATAGCCTGTGTTATATGACCCGTTAGGGTAAGAGAGCGATAATAGGATCAACCACAGAGTTTCGAACTCCGCCGTATTCTTTATTTACCTCTTTTTTGCAATCTTTCCTGAACCGCTTCACTCATTAACTCCCGGATTGCATCAGAAGCAATCCACCTTGCACTTCTTGAATCCATTTTTTGAATCTCTTTTGCAGTTTCAATTGCCTTCTTATTTAAATTTAAATTCCGTTTTCCAATATTCCTTAAAGCCCAATTGACCGCCTTTTTAACATAGTTTCTATCGTCATTCGCTTCCCGTTTTATCGCTGGTAGTAAGAGCAAAAACTTTTTGTCCAGCGATTCCTTGTCGTGCCATGCCAGGCACGCCATCAAGGCAAAGCCAGCGCGCTTTTCAAATTCTTTTTCGCGATTTGTCCACTCCATTGCCTTCTCCCATGCCATGGGTGTTTTATCAAACAAATTCATGCAACACTGATCGCATACGTCCCACGAGTCAAAATCCTTTATCCAGGCATCCATTTGTTTTTTTGTCACCTGATTCGGTTCATCAATTATACTCGCTAGTATGCGCGCTTCGTGAATACCTGAATCCCAAAGTTGTTGAGCAAGAGAGTGATCCCTTCCAATTTCTTTTGCCATTTTCCTCAAGCTTGGAATAGAAATTCCGTAAGCATTTTCCGGACTAATACCAAACCGCGCCATGCCCTCTACTGCCTGGGGATTAGATAAGGCCTTTAGTTTTTTAAGGATGTTCTCATATTTCATTTTTCTACCTCTTTAGGTTCTTTCTTTTACTGGTTGCCGCAGTATTGCAATAATTTTATCATATCCTTTTATATAAATCTTCCTTTTGCAATCATTACAACCTTTCCACCGACAGATACATCTATTTTCTCTCCTTTGTCTTCCGCTCTTAAGAAAAGCAACGAAGACCTTCTTATTTCATAACCCTGTTCAACTTGAATGTCGATTTGACCTTTTCCAAAATAACGGTATTTCACTAAATACCCGGCCAAGCAACCATTTGCACTTCCTGTAGCCGGGTCCTCCGGCACTCCGTAGTAGTCAGCAAAAACCCGGACATTCAAGTCATTTTCTTGATTATAAATCTGGGGACAAAAGATAAGCATCGCTTTGGCTTGCCTATCTTTAATCAACTCGAAGTATTTATCTCTAATTACCTTAGCCTGCTTCATGGCATCCAAAGTCTTCAATAGAATTATAATAAAGGGTAGTCCTGTAGAAACCTCTTGAATAGGGAATTTATCGTCGAACTCTCTTTGGTTGAGGCTCAAAACCTGCGAAATTTGCTCCGGCTTAAAAATTCGACCAAAAGTCGCGCCCATTTGCTTCATCCATAAAATATCTCTTTGTTCACCGCTGTAATTGAGCCTAACAGGAATTTGCCCAATCTTTAGATTCAGAATTATTGTATCAATAGGTTCTCTGATAATCTCGTGTTGTATCACATAAGCGGTCCCCAATGTTGGATGACCGGCAAACGGTACCTCTTCCCTGGGCGTAAAAATACGGACATCATATCCACCATTGCGCTTCTGTTCAGATAAAATAAAAGTTGTTTCTGAAAAGTTCATTTCTTTTGCAATTTGTTGCATCTCAATATCCGAAAGAGCCTTTGCATCTCTGACAACTGCAAGTTGGTTACCTGCATATTTTTCTTCAGCGAACACATCCACTATGTAAAAGGTGCATTTTCTCATTACGCTTTCCTCCATCAGGTATTTTATCAATATCTCTTTCCGGAAATAAATTTATCGGTCCCTTGTTTTTTAATTTTCTTTAGATTTTTTAGATGAGCATCTTCATGAATCGGTTTTAAGAAATCTAATTTGCTACAAGTTTCAAATTCCTCACATTCCCAACAGCCCTGAATGTTCTTTTTTTCGCAACATTTCCTGATATTGCAAAACGGAGGTCCGCCTCCGTCTCTACAAACTCTACTACAGCGTAATCTAACCATGGCCCCTAAAGTCGCATAACACTTTTCATAATCTTTAAATTCCTTAAAGTATTTGGATAATCCTTTAGAAACTCGATTAAATTTTTCTTGTCTTAATTTTTTTCTCAAATCTCTGGCTAAATCTGCAATTTCTCCTTTGTAATTAACACAATCTCCGCAATAAAGTCCACAATAAGCAATTAATTTTTTATCTTCGTTCATCGAGTACAACACCTTCCTTTATTTTTATTATCTTTTTCTATTTACCCCTCCGTTTAGCAAAATAAATTCTTATAAAATTAATTAATCCACACCTTACTTTACCTTTACTGCAAAAATAGTAAAAATCCTCTTTTTATAAAAAAGTTTTTGATTTTTATATTAATCTAATTGACAAGAGAATATTTTTAATATATATTATATAAGTAAATATGAATATACTTATATAAAAGGAAATAGTAATGACAAATTATCAAATTGAAGAAACTACCAAAATATTTAAAGCTCTATCTGACCCCACAAGATTTAAAATATTTCTCTTGTTAAATAATAGGATATTTTGCGTTAATGGTATAGTTAATTTTTTACAGATATCCCAACCGGCTGTGTCCCAGCACCTTAAGATTTTAAAGGAAGCTGGTCTGGTAAAGATAGAGAAAAAAGGTTATTGGGTGCATTACTCATCTAACAAGGAAAAGATAGATAAATTTTTAAAAGATTTCCCGGCAAGACTAAAATTAAAATGGGTGATAAATATGAGTAAAAAAGTAAATAAAATAGAGTGTAAATATTCGGAAAGACTTAAGGGTAAGCCGGACGAATGTACTCCTGAACAGATAAAAAAATGTCATGGTGATATTTCCGAAAAAAATCATCCATGTGTTTCAAAAAAAGAAATAAAAAAATCAAATTGAATCAATAGAAAGGAGATTTTATAATGCTCAATCAACCAGCACTTTTTAACTCATTTATTCTGATCAAATTCGTTCTGTGGATTGCAGTGATTGTGATTTCTACTATCCTGTTGCGCCGTCACAAGGTCACGCTCAAAGTACGTCTCTCTTTCCTCATCGGAGGAATGTTACTCTTTGGGTTTGCCTTTGGACTAGTCACCAGGCAAGGAGTAAATCCCAATCCGGTCTTTTCGCTACGCAACCTACTTACATCCACCTTGGTACACCAACAGTTTATATTCCCTATCGTCATAATGCTGGTCATCCTGCTGTTGATGGTCTGGCTCTCTAACAAATCCATCTGTGGCTGGGGTTGTGAGTTAGGGCTACTTCAAGACCTATTCCACCGTGTACCACTGCCTAAATGGAAGCCGCCCTTCTGGCTCTCCAACACGGTCCGCATCATCGCCTTTATGGCGTTGGTCGCAGGTCTGGTAGTTACGGGTTTGGATTGGATCAAAATCATTGACCCATTCAAGCTCTTTCAATTACATTTCACCCTGTGGATCGGACTGTTCGTGTCTGCTTTGCTCATCGCCAGCCTGTTCGTCTATCGGCCCTGGTGCCAGTTTCTCTGCCCCTTTGGGCTAATCGGCTGGATAGTGGAGCAGGTAAGCCTGTTGCGACCGCGCATCAACTGGGAAGCGTGTAAAAAATGTGAATTGTGCGTGAAAGCCTGTCCCACCCAGGCAATGAGTGACTTTTATAACGGGAAGAAGATCCACGCTGATTGCTTTGCCTGCGGGTCTTGCATCGCTGCCTGCCCACAGGAAGATGCGCTGGGCTGGCGAATGAAATCCCAATAATGGCCGTAGATACAAGTAGAGATGGTTAATGATCATACATATAACATAAATGAAAATGTGAGGTGATATAAATGAATATAACTGTTATCTTTATAAACATTTTTGCAGGTGGTTGTCTTATTTTTTCTTTTATCAAAGATAGAAAAAAAACAAAACAATCCCTGTTGGGGGCAGCAAAGTCTTTCATCCGTATTCTGCCTATCGTTTTTATTATAATAATTTTTGTAGGTTTACTTTTAGGTTTTGGGTCACAAACGCAAATTTCCAAGATTGCTGGTGAGCATGCAGGATTTTGGGGAGTATTTCTAATCGCATTAGTGGGAGCAATTATGCATATCCCATCTTTAATTGCCTTCCCTCTCGCGGCATCACTTCTTAAAAACGGAGCATCAATTACTACAATTGCCGCTTTCATTACCACATTAACTATGATTGGAACAATTACCTTACCTTTAGAAATAAAAGAATTAGGTAAGAAAGTGGCTTTACTTAGAAATGGGATAAGTTTTATTATTGCAATTATTATTGCTCTTATTATGGGGGTTATACTATGAAAGAGAATATGAAGGAAAAGCAAAGAAAAGGGATGATACGAGATATCATTATTCTCGGAATTGCAATAGTTATTGCAATAGTCCTTATATCGTTATTTCCTGATAAACGAGAAGTAATAACTGCGTCATCATGGGAATTTTTCATCGAAATGATTTGGATACTTCCTGCCGTGATGGTGTTGATGGGACTTTTTGCGGTGTGGGTATCGAAAGAAACGGTTGTAAAATATTTGGGGGAAACTTCGGGAATAAAAGGCATTTTTCTTGCCATATTCTTTGGTGCGCTGCCGACAGGTCCTCTTTATGTGGCTTTTCCGGTAGCTGCAGTCTTAATTAAAAAGGGAGCCAAAATTTCCAACATTATTATTTTTCTTTCCGCCTGGGCGTGTATAAAGATTCCTCAAGAGATGGTAGAACTCAAATTTCTTGGATTAGAATTTATGGTATTAAGACTTATTTTGACCATTATTTTTGTAGTGATTATGGGTCTATCGATAGAAAAAATAATCGAATGGACTGATAAAACCAAAGTAGAAGGAGCTAAGGACAATGCAAGTATTTAATCTTAAAACAATGAAGTCATATCCCTATGAGGAGAGAGATAAAAATGTCTTTTATAAAGATAAACAATTTAAAACAAGAATCATCGAACTTCCACCCGACGGAGAGATGCCAATCTGTGAAATGGCTTCTTATGTTATCTTTTATGTTATTAAGGGAACAACAGAAGTAAAGGTTAATCAAGAAAAAACTATCCTTAAAGAAGGACAGTGTCTTATTGTTGAGCCAGCGACGTTATCGATGAAAACACAAGATGGTGTCAAGATGATGGGTATACAAATAATGAAAACTTAAATATCATATCAATTTAATTTTATTTCATGCTTTCGTTTTTTAGACTATACCTAATTTTCGAAAAATCTACTTTTTAAATTTGCATAAAATTTTCGCACTCCACCTGCTAATTTCTTATACGACAGAGGACAACGGTTTTCTGTCGTATAACACCCCACGAAATTTTACACTAACAGTTAGTTCAATTGATACTCAATAAAACATATTTTATTTGACTGTAATATGTTAATATGATAATATTTTCATATATAAGTAAGGGAAAATGGAAAAAAAGCAATGAAGCAAAAAAATAAATTTTTATTTATAATCATAGTATTTACATTTTTCTATTTTATGCCATTTAGTAGTTCTAAAATATTAAATGCCTTAATGGAATCCTTGTTAATGGCCCAGGATTATGCCCGTCAGCATGTATTATTATGTCTGATTCCTGCATTTTTTATTGCAGGAGCAATCGCTAATTTTATTAGTCAAGAAAATATAATAAAATATTTCGGAGCAGAAGCCAATAAATTTTTAAGCTACACTGTTGCCTCTGTTTCTGGCACAATCTTAGCAGTCTGTTCCTGTACGGTTTTACCGCTTTTCGCCGGAATTTATAAACGTGGCGCAGGAATAGGACCAGCGACCTCTTTTCTTTATTCCGGACCGGCTATAAATATATTGGCAATTATTTTAACTGCTCGAGTATTAGGATTTGAATTGGGTTTAGCCCGCGCTACTGGAGCGATTATTTTCTCTATTGTAATCGGCTTGTCTATGCACTTTATCTTTCATGAAGACGAAAAAGAAAAAATTAAGGACAAAAGCCTATTTTCTGAAAGTAATACGCAAGAAGAAAGACCCTTATGGCAGACAGCATTTTATTTTACAACCCTGATAGGGATATTAATTTTTGCTAATTGGGGGAAAGATGAATCACTTAAAATTTGGCAAGTAATTTATAGTTCCAAATGGTATATAACCGGCATTCTTTTAATTATTTTATTCTGGATGCTGGTTAAGTGGTTTAATAAGGAAGAACGGGCTCAATGGGTAAGCTCCAGTTGGAGTTTTGCTCAGCAGATATTACCCCTTTTGTTAGGAGGAGTTTTAGTAGCAGGTTTTTTATTGGGCAGGCCGGGGAGCGAAGCATTGATACCGAAAATATGGATTGGAAATTTAGTTGGGGGAAATAGTTTATGGTCAAATTTATTTGCCTCGGTAGTCGGAGCTTTTATGTATTTTGCTACCCTTACTGAGATTCCTATCTTACAAGGATTGTTAGGAGCGGGTATGGGTAAAGGGCCAGCTTTGGCTCTTTTGCTTGCCGGACCGGCTTTAAGCTTACCAAATATGTTAGTTATCAGAAGTATTTTAGGAACTAAAAAAACTTTGGTGTTTATCTTTTTGGTAGTAACAATGGCAACATTAAGTGGAATGCTTTTTGGATACTTTTTTTAAAAATATATATGAAATAAAAACGAAAGGAGGGAGTTGGTATGAAAATTGAAATTTTAGGAATCGGATGCTCGAAATGTAAAAAATTACACGAACTAGTTGAAGAGGCGGTCAATGAACTTGGTGTTTCAACAGAAATTACTAAAGTAACAGATATCAACAAAATTATCGATTACGGTGTTATGGCAACCCCTGCTTTAGTTATTGATGGAGATGTAAAGATAGCAGGTAAAATACCAGAGAAAGAAGAAATTAAAAGATGGATTGAGGAGAAAAAAAATGAGATTATTAGCTGAATTTTTTCCGGAATTTAGTCAGAAATTTGATGAGATTGATAAACTTTACAAGGAGAAGCGTACTATCGATGAAAAGACTTATCAGTTTATCTGCTTTGCACTGGCTATTAAAAACAGATCTATACCCTGTGTAAAGAAACACTTTAAGGAAGCCTTGGAGGCAGGAGCCACAGTAAAAGAACTTGCTTATATTATGGCTTTAACTTTCAGAGAGAGCGCCGGTGGAGATGATTGTTGGATTCACGACGCCCTGGGAGATTATAAGGAATTTATAAAAAGTAATATTCAGTGTTGCCCAAAATAATGTAAATAGCACAAGTGGGGTCAGCCCTACACCCTGACCCCGTTTGTATAAATTTCTGCACTCTATTAAAAATCTGTGTAATCATTTAGTAATTTTTTATAATAAGATAAACTTCCGGTTTTGAGTATTTCTAAAATAATGCTTTCGGTTACTTTTCCTACTCCGTTTATTCTTTTCAACTCTCTCTTCATAGATGATAAAGGTTCTTTTAGTTGCGAAATTGAGTAGGCGGCATACCCGTAGGGAAAAGTTCTGCCTTTCAGCTTTAAAAGATAATCAATATGCTCTAATATTACTACTACTAAATCATTTTCTTCAAGTATGTCTTTATAAAGGGCAAGAGGAATACGGGGAGGAATCCTATATTTTTTTATTATATTATTAAAGGTTAGATTTATGGAGTTATAATATTCTCCTGCCGCTTCTCCCCATTTGCTTTTTTGGTAAATATTTTCATATTCTACAATAAGTTTTGGATAATACTTTTTTAGCGTTTTAAAAAAATAATCTTTTTGCCTGCCTTCTTTTAAAGTCATTCCTCCAAAGATGATAAAATCTAATCCTACTTCACTCGCCTTTCTTATAGTCTTTTCCATTAATTTTGGCGTGTCAGTCATAAAAGGAATAACCGGAAGTAAAAACATTCCGCAGGCAATTCCTTCATTTTTAAAAAAGGTAAGGGTTTTCAATCTTTCACTGGGTGATGGGACTCCGGGTTCAAAGATGGCGCTTATCTCATCGTCTACTGAGGAGAAACTGAAGCTTACAATAGCTCTATTTTTTGTGTTAATTTTTTTTAAAATATCGATATCTCTCTTGATAAGCGTCGACTTAGTAAGAATATGAATGGGAAAATTATATTCATCCATTAGTTCGAGAACTTTTCGACTCAGTTGATATTTCTCTTCGATTGGTTGATAGCTATCACCAACGCCGCCGCCTATCATTATAAAACTTCGTTTGAAAGGGATGCGTTTTCTTTTTGGATCTAGTTCCCGACGTAAAATTTCTATGGCATTTATTTTGACAGTTACATTTTCCCCGAATTCTCCATCTACATAATAGCCTTCTGCTCTCCCGTCACAATAGACGCAATTATGGGTACAACCTCTGTACAGATTCATTCCGTAACGGGAGATAAACCAGGAATCTATCTTCTTGTATTTGCGCAATATAGATTTTGCTTCAACTTCTCTAATAGTCATTTCTTTTTTTCAATATCCTTGTTTAATATTTTCATGTCATTTCCCATTTCTATTACTATATCTATTTACATTTCAAAAAATATTAAAATTACACTTGTATTATACTATTCAATAATTCTATTTCTTTTTCCTGCATTGTCCTATTAAAATTTTTTGTATTTACGACTTAATTCTTTATTTTTCTAAAAACATCTTCATAAGCCATGCAAGACCTCGAACGCGGTAATAAAAATAGAGAACAAACTATTAGCACAATATCAATATATGCTCCCAATCGAAAGATACCAAAAAAGCCAAAAAATAAAGTGATTAACCCAACAACATTCTCTAACATTCTTGATCTTGGCTTTACCGTTAAACATAGAAAAGCACAGACCATAAGCATTGTGGGGCAATTTATGCTTCCTAATGGCGAATAAAATAATGCATTTAACCAAATTGGATTTTCAACCCAATGTAAATACCAGAAACCACCTATCATTCCAATTATTCCAAAAAATATACTGATGGGTTCTAGTTTTTCCAAATTAAAATTCAGTTTTTTGTTTCTATATGCATTTAATATCAAGATGAAGAACATTCCAAATATTATGATATTAGGCAGTAATAGATACATCACCCCAATTATGGTTGCAGAAATTGATAGAAAAGCAATAAATGTAAAAAACAAAACATTTCTATATTTTTTATAAATTAACCCTGCTGCTATAATTGCTAAAAACATTATATGAACAATAACAGAAAATAATTTTAACTGATTAGTAATATTTAGCAACATATTTGCAATCTCTTCCGGTGATTTTATAAACATAGTCATAGCAAAAATGATAATCAGTAATATTCCCACAATGATCCGATTAATTAAATTTTTCATAGTTTTTACCTCCATAAGATTAAATAATTAGATATTTTTAGAAAATACTCTTTTATCCTCTTCTTCATTATTTTTATCTATATTTTTCACCTCCTTAAAAAATACAATCCCCAATTTTAAATGCCATTACTATAATTCTGAATACTATATTCGTTACCTTGTCTTTATCCCTTTTGAAATATAATTTCTTTATTATTTTCTATCCCCCTATCAATTAGTGTATAGTAACTTAACACTTAACCTAAAAAAATTACTCCTTCGACTTACCCTTGTTATCAATGAATGCTTCGAACATTTTAAGAAATTCTTTTAAAAAAATTATATTTTCATTCTCTAACCCCAAAAAATACTTCCTGAAACCGCCATCTATAGCCTCATGCCATTGCTTATGTGCATTAAAAACCTCCCAACCCAGGGGAGTTAACTCCACAAGGACTCTTGAGGCATTTGCAGGATCTACTTCTTTTTTTGCTAATTTTTTTATTTCTAGTTTTTTTAGAGTTTGCGAAACAGCGCCCTTTGTTATATCAAGTAATCTGGCAATATCTGTTACGCTTAAGCCCTCATTTTCTCCGATCATCTCGATTAAGTGAATTTCCGAACTGTATAATTCGATATCGGTTCCGAACTTCCTTGTTTGCTTTTCCAATTTTTGCCATTTCCTGGCAACTCGTTTAAATGATTCGAGTACAGATCGTGGAGATACATCTCTTACTTGTTTCATAACATAAGTATATAGCTACTAAACACTTTTGTCAAATAAAAATACTAAGTTGTTCTTTTGATTTAATTTAGTCCTAGAAAAAAGTCGCTTTGAGGTAAATATTCTGGTCGGGGCGAGAGGATTTGAACCTCCGACCTCTTGATCCCGAACCAAGCGCGCTTCCAAACTGCGCTACGCCCCGAAAGATATAAGACATACTGTTACTATTCTATAATTTTAAATTATATCATAACCATCTATTCGAGGCTACTAATTCTATCTAATTTATTATAGTTATTTTAATTGGTTTAGTAATTTTAATTTACTGGCAATGAAGGAGGCGGCAATTATTTTTAAAATATCTCCTGGTAAAAAAGGCAATGCTCCGATAAGCAGAGCCCTTTTTATTCCTATGCCTGTGATCAAAGATAATTGAGTTATACCGGTTATATAAATAATTACCATTCCGGATAAACCGGCCAAGAAATAATAAAAAAAATTCTTTTCTTTTTTTACTTCTATTATCTTACCAATAATATAAGCGGAAATTATGAATCCAAATAAAAATCCACCGGTTGGTCCAAATAAAATTCCTATCCCAGCCTTAAAACCGGCAAAAACTGGTAAACCTATTATTCCCAACAACACATAGATTATCTGGCTTGACGCTCCCATAACACTTCCCAGGGTCATGGCAGCCAAAAGAGTAAATAAAGTCTGCAAGGTAAGAGGGACAGGATAAAGGGGAATGGAAATGAATGCTCCTACTGCAGTTAAGGCAGCAAACAAAGAGATTAAAGTCATCTGACGAATATTTATTTTTGACACCTTTAAAGCCTCCGATTTTCTGATAAATTATTGTTAACCAACATATTATCTTAAGTTAACGACTATGTCAAAAAATTTATATAATAGTTCCGGAAATTATTTTTACCAGTTCGCCATCTCCTTTTTTCAAAATTAGTGCTCCTTCTTCGTTTATATCTACCGCTTCTCCTGTAACAATTTTTTCTCCCATATCTATTCTTATCTTTCTCCCCAGAGTATGTGAGTATAGTTTCCATTCCTTCAAGATAGAAAAAAATTCTCTTCTTTTTAATATTTCGTAATACTTTTCAAATTCTTGCAAAAAGGTCTGTACCAGCTTAACTCGCGAAATCTCTTTCCCTAAAGTTTCTTTTAAAGAAATCGTATTCTCTTGAATATCTTCAGGGAAGTCTTGATGATCTATATTTGCATTTATGCCTATTCCCACTACTACCCAGTTTATCATATCTAACTCGGCGCTCATTTCAGTCAGTATCCCACATACTTTTTTCTCATTTATTAATATATCATTGGGCCATTTTATTTGAGATTCAATTTGAGTGCATATCTTGATAGCCCTTACTACCGCTACTGCCGTCATCAAAGTTATTCGAGATATATAAGAAGGAAGAAGTTGAGGATATAATATTACGGAATGCCAGATACCCCCGGCAGGTGAAAACCATTCCCGGCCTAATCTCCCTTTCCCTGCACTCTGCCTTTCAGCAATAATTAACCTACCTTCATCTATTCCCTCTGCTCTATGTAAAGTTTTCTCTTTAGCCATTATATTGGTAGATTTTAATTCGGGGAAATAATATATTTTTTTACCGATATAGTTAGTGGATAATCCTCTTTGAATTTCTTGGGGGAGTAAAAGGTCGGGGCGGGAGACCAGGCAGTAGCCCAGATTTTGGTTGGATGTTATTTTATACTCCCTATCCTTTAGTTTTTGTATCTGTTTCCAAATTGCCACCCGGGAGATACCCAATTTTTTTGCCAGAGCTTCACCGGAAACATATTCTTTCTCTCTTAAAAATTTTAATATATCTTTTGCCATTCTTCATTTCCTTTAAGACTGGAACGGGAGATAAAACTACACTAGGGGAAATGCACCAGAGGACGGTTCTCTGGTGCATTTTATTTTAAACGGGAGGCCAATAGTTCGCTATCTTTATCTATATCCCTAATCTGCTTGAAATCTATTATAAAAGAACCCTTGCTCTCTAATAAACTCATTAAATTCTTTAAGGTTTTATCGTTTCCCATGAACCATGGAATGATAAAAGCAATAGTCTTTTTTCTTTCCAGTCCAGCACATCGTTTTATATAATCGATTAATTCAGAAGGTAACTTACCTTTAAACATACTTGAAACCGGGCAGCCCACAAAGACAAATTCATAAGGCAATAAATTGCAATTAACTATTCCTCTTTCCGTTTTAATTACCTTTAATTCATTTCCTTTTCTTTCGATAACTGATGATATTTTTTTCACAAACAATTCTAATTTTTTACTTTCTCCAGCATAAATTAATGTTGCTCTCAAAACATTTCCTCCTAATCAAATACTACCTTTTCTACTCCCTGAAGTTTATCCAATATCTTATTGGTAATCAATTTGAGATGTTCGGGTCTTTTAACAAAATCTAAGTCATCTGCCGGAACATTTAAGATAGGGCAGATACTAAAATTCTCTATCCACTCCTCGTATAAGACATTTAACTGATTCAAATATTCTTTAGAGATAGTTTTTTCATAATCTCTTCCTCGTGAAGAAATTCTTTTTAAGAGAGTGGGAACTGAAGCTTGAAGGTAAACGATTAAATCCGGAGGAGTAAGAAATTGGGTCATTATGTTAAATAATTCCTGGTAATTTTCATAATCACGATCCTCCATATATTCCTGCTGATTTAAATTTTTAGCAAATATATCTACATCCTCATAAATACTTCTATCCTGAACTACAGAGGCAGGATTTTTTAATATCTCCTGATGATGGCGAAATCTCTTGGACAGAAAAAATATCTGAAGATGAAAACTCCACTTTTTCATATCTCCATAGAAGTCCTCTAAATAAGGATTGTTTTGTACTACTTCATAATACGGTTTCCAACCCAATCTTTTACTTAAGAGATCAGTTAAACTTGATTTACCACAGCCAATATTCCCTGATACTATAATAAATTTCTTCATTTTAAACTATCCCCCTGGTAAATTTCATTAATAACATATTCAAGATCTTTGCTTTTGCCTACAAAATCAAGACTGTTAGTCTTTATTTTAATTAGTTTTATTTTTTTATAATTATCGGGATAAGAAAAAAATTCTTCATAAGCCAAATTTAATCTTCTCATATATTCAAAAGACATTTTTCGCTCAAAAGGCCGATCTCTTAGTGCTATCCTCTTCATTAACATTTCGGTACTCGCTTGCAAGTAAACAATTAGATCTGGTCGAGGGATACCTTTAACCATAATTTCATAAAGGCGTTCATACATAGAAAGTTCATTTCCGGAAAGATTCAGATGAGCAAATATCCTATCTTTGGCAAATAGGTAGTCAGAAAAAACTGATTGATTGAATAAATCTTGCTGGGCCAATTCTAACTGCTGTTTGTAGCGGCTCAGCAAAAAAAATATTTGAGTCTGGAAGGCGTATCTTTCTATATCATTATAAAATTTAGATAAAAAAGGATTTTCTTCCACCACTTCTAAATTATGTCTTGTATTAAATCTTTTACTTAGCAATAAAACTAAACTTGTTTTCCCTGCTCCTATGGCTCCTTCAACTACAATAAATTTACTCTTAAGTTTAATCATCTACCTACTCCTTTATTTTTTGAGAATCAAGTTGATTATTTTTCCTTTCGTAATTCCACTCATAGGTCGAGTACTTATTTTCTAAAAGTTCTTTAGAAATTTTTTCTTCCTGTTCAGTTAATTTACCTTCCACTAATCTTACTTCAAATTCTTCTTCAAATCCCCGGGGGAGAATTTCTGATAATTCTGAGAAATTTATCTTTCTCTTTAAAATCTCTTCCAAGCTGGTGGCATTAAATCTTGTTTTTAGTTTTTCTCTTATCTGAACAGAAGGAAAATTAAATACAGAAAATAGCTTATCTTTTTCTAATTCTATCAATAAAGAACCGTGTTGTAAAACTATTTCTCTTTTTCTTACCTGAGCAGAACCTACAATCTTTTTACCTTCAATTCGTACCTCGTATTGAGAGGGAACAGAAAAACAAATTGATTTAAAATCAGAATGATGGATTTCAGATTCTTCCCCTTTAGTTAAAGGGTCACCTTTTAACTTTTCTCTCAAAGGAACTAATTCAGCTGTTATTCCTAAATAAGAAAGACCTCTAATCATTCCTCCGCTAATCTTCTTATAGGTCTCTAATATAGAATTATTAACCAAAGGATGATTTTCCTTGATTATAAAACTATAGGTTAATTCTTTGTCATGGAGAACGGCTTTGCCTCCAGTGGGCCGGCGGACAATATCGATTCCCAGATTCTTACAAACATCTACATCAATCTCTTTTTTTAGTTCCTGAAAATACCCCAAAGATACAGCCGGTGGAGACCACTGATAAAATCTGATAGTAGGAGGAGCTAAACCCTCCCGGTGAGCTATCATTATTGCCTCATCAATAGCCATATTCATAAAACCGGTATGATAACTATCTTTTATTAATCGCCATTCCATTAATTTTTCCCTTTCTGTTTGATTAAAATAAAATTGAGTGCATAGTACGAGATGGATTAATTCACTAATATATTTATTCTACAAAATATCTCAAAATCCTTTTTTTATTAAAAAATAAATCTATTTGATTGGCCAGTTACTGAGTCTCTCGATCAAACCGATCTGCAAATCCTTGTAGGGGCGTAGTGCAATACGCTCCTACTTTTTCTAACTTCCATTTCTTTATTCCCTTACTATTTGACTTCTTATTCTTGTTCTCTTCACGCGATACTCGATACACAGTACTATTATCTTATCTTCTGACTTCTATTTTCTTCGCTATATACTACATACGATATACGATATACTAAATAGGTTTTTAATAAAATAAGGCTAACAAAATTAAAAACCTGTTAGCCTTACTATTTATTCTATTTATCTAAATAAGTTGCTGGGATATAAACATAAATTATTAAATTTATAAATATTTTAATTAATTATTTTTTTATAATTATTCAGGTTTTACCTCTGTTTTAAATCTATTAATTGCCTGCATTCCTTCGTTAACCACAAATCCAGCCAATATCAACAGAACAACTGATACAAATCCTAATAGATAATTTCCTTTGCCAAAATTTGTAAATATCATATTTAACAGGGCAAAAACTGTAACAATAATCATAAATGCCATAGGATATAAAGTTGCCGTGTATTTCTTACCCATATGGGCTAACCAGGCAGTTGCTCCTAATAAAGCTAGACCAGCAAGAAGTTGGTTGGAAGCCCCAAATACCGGCCAGATAGCACTCCAGCTACCACTTAAGGCGAGTGCTCCACCAGCTGCGATAGTAAGAATAGTCGCCACATATCTATTAGAAATTGCTGGCGCCCATTCAGCAGTAAGTTCTTCCAGGGCATATCTTCCTAATCTGGTTGCAGTATCTAAAGAAGTAAGCAAGAATGAAGATACGGTTAAGGCACCAAAAGTTATTCCTATCTGCTCAGGTATACCTAAATTAGCTAAAAAGCTTCCTATACCATGGGCAAAGACACCTACCGGTCCACCCCGATTAGCCAATCCATCTGCCAATCCTTCTTTAGTTAACATAGCCGCCGTACCTAAAGCAATAACCGCTAATAAACCTTCTAACAACATTGCTCCATAACCTATTACCTTAGCATCTGATTCCTTATTCAACTGTTTAGAGGTAGTTCCGGAGGAACAAAGAGAATGGAAGCCAGAGATTGCTCCACAGGCAATTACTACAAAGAGCATGGGGAAAAGATAGCCCACCGGTTGTTTAAAAGCAGTAAAGGCAGGAAGTTCTAATTGTGGAGCTCCAAAAAGTATACCTAAAACAGCTCCACCCAAAGCGGTGTAAAGCAAGAATGAAGATAGGTAATCTCTAGGTTGTAACAAGACCCAAACTGGCATAGATGAAGCAAAAAATATATAAACGAACAATATCCAAATCCAGGTATTAAAATTAAATGATAGAAATGGTGCAGATACACCAATCCAAAAAGCTATAAATAGTAAAATTACTCCTACTATGGTAACTGTACCCAAGGGCATTCCTTTACGGTAAAGAGCAAATCCCATTCCTATAGCAATTACCATCATTAAAGCTGAAGCCGTAGCTACTGAAGAACTAGCCGCAAAGGTGTTAGCCACCAGAATAGCAAAAACAGCTACTACTAATACTAAAGCCAGCCAAATAAATATTAAAAATAATATTTTTGCTTTCTTGCCTACATTTTTACCAACTACTTCTCCTACTGTTTTTCCCTCGTGTCTTACCGAAGAAATAAGTGACATGAAATCATGCACTCCTCCGATGAAGATACTTCCTATAACAATCCATAAAAAGCAGGGAAGCCAACCAAAACAAGAAGCTGCAATAGGTCCTACAATTGGACCTCCTCCCGCAATAGAAGCAAAATGATGTCCCATTAAAACCGGGGCTTTCGCCGGAACATAATCCACTCCATCAGTCATAGTATGTGCAGGAGTTTTTTTGCTATCGTCTAATTCTACAAGTTTCCCTAAATACCCTCCGTAAGTTTTAAGGGCAATCGCAAAAAGCACTAAAGCTATTAAAACTAAAATTAAAAGATTCATTTAAAATGTCCTCCTCTTTCATTAAATAAAAAATAAAATAATATGTCAAATTTCTTTGTCCCAGCAACTTATAACTATCTATAAACAATATAATACTTTTAAGCCATATCACCTCCCAACCCGGATTTAGATTTAATCTTATAAGCAGAAAGTACTTCTTC
>Ga0255384_10077_pt1 | contig 17252 bp, 9 predicted proteins | sample ANMaggSeSYBR01F7_FD_182106 | JGI IMG/M metagenome (GOLD analysis project Ga0255384, IMG submission 182106) | Sediment cell enrichment communities from methane seep in Santa Monica Basin, California, United Staets - ANME aggregate JGI... | ecosystem: Environmental > Aquatic > Marine > Cold seeps >... | reverse complement strand
GGTTTTAAACAAAAGGGGGATTAACTTTACTTTTTATCTTGCATTAAATCCAGGAATATAAAAGAAGAATATTCCCCTTTGCCGCGATAAAATTATAGTGAATTATATACAATTAGAGGAGAAAATGATGTTTAAAAATATCTATAAGTTTGCTTTAATTTTTATTTTAATATTTTGCTTATTTGCACCCCCTACCCTTGCCTATTATAATGAAGACAATGGAAAAACAGGATACTTTATAACTATCAATACGATGATAGAATTTCGGTTTGCAGATAAAATAATCATTAATGAAGAAGGGGAAATTGAGATGAAAATAGAAAAAGACCTGGAATTAGAGGAATTAATATTGAAGGCCAAAAAAAGAGGATTAAAATTTGGCCTGGCTTTAGGAGGTGGCTCAGCCCGGGGATTGGCTCACGTGGGAGTCATTCAGGTTCTTGAAGCTTATAATATTCCCATTGATATAATTGCCGGCACCAGTATCGGTTCAGTGGTGGGTTCTCTTTATGCTGCCGGAGCTTCCATTGACCAATTGGAAGAAGCTGCTCTCTCGATGAAGAAAAGTAAAACCTTTTTTCTAATGGACCTTGCCCTCCCTCATTCAGGCCTGATAAGCGGTAAACGAATAGAGGAAATGTTAAATGATTTGGCTTTGGAGGATAAAACTTTTGATGACCTCGAGATTCCTTTCGCAACTGTAGCTACCGATGTAGAAAGTGGAGCGGAGGTGATATTGAATCAAGGGAAAGTAATAGATGCAGTGAGAGCCAGTATATCTATTCCGGGAATATTTACGCCGGTAAAATATCAGGATTATTACCTGGTAGATGGAGGAGTAGTAGACCCGGTCCCGGTGGATGTAGTTCAGAAGATGGGAGCCGATATTATTATTGCCGTCAGTCTGGCTAAAATAAACCCTTACACTACTGTCTTGATGATTGATGAAGAAACCGGCCACTTAAAAGAGGTTGAAAATTTAGAGGATTTAAAAATAAATGAAGAGGAAAATCCAAAATTTAGGGATACAGAAAAAATTACTTCTTTGGTTGATGAAGAAAAAAGTATTTTAAAACAAACAATAGAACAGGTTAAATCAAAACTTGAAGGTCCTAATATCTTTGAAATAATCAATCAGTCCATCGATATTATGGAAGCAAAGATTACCGACCAATGTCTGGAGGAAGCAGATGTAGTCATCGTCCCCTTTGGAATTAAAGAAATCAATCTTTTCGATTTTGATAAGGCGGAAATGCTCATTAAAGGCGGGATTATGGCTACTATGATTAATATACCAGAGATTAAAAGAGCAATAAAAGAAAAGTTAGAATAAAAATAATAGTAATAACGGGAAATGGATTTGTCATATTTTAATAGACAGGCGAGACGCCTGTCCTACGGATAGGGGGAATAATTAAATAATATATTTGAAATAAACAAGACCCCAAATCTGTTATTTAGAAAGACAGGATACTTATTATATGATTAATGGGGTTAATGCAGTAAATGCCGTGCCAAAAGAAAGATAAAGATTATGATAGCTAAAAAAGATAGTGATTTTTCTTTATATATTGGAATATTCTTCTTCTCTACTTCGGTCCTGCTCTTTGAACTCTCCCTCATGCGAGTATTTTCTATCCTCCAATGGAATTACCTGGCTTTTATGATTATTAGTATCGCCTTTTTAGGATATGGAGCGAGTGGGACTTTTTTATCGGTCTTTTCTTCGATTCTGAAAAGGGCTGAAGGTAAAAATTTATATAAATATCTCCTCTTCTTTTCCCTGTTATTTTCTTTGGGTTCTTTACTCTCTATATTTGTTATCTCTAAAGTCCCCTTTGACCTTTATCGAGTAATAACGGACAGGTATCAATTGCTATACCTGGTGATTTATTATTTAGCTATAGCTATACCCTTTTTCTTTGCCGGAATCTGCATCTCCTTAGCCATATCTAAACTACCCGAAAAAATAAATAAAATTTATTTCTGTGACTTGGGGGGTGCATCTATAGGCTGTATCTCTTTTTTAGTTCTGGCTAATTCTATAAATTTGAACCATTTATTGATTATCCCTCCCCTGCTTTCTTTTCTGGCTTCTTTTTTATTTTCTTTAAAACTGCATGATAAAAAATCAATAATTTATATTGTAGGGATATTCGTTTTTATTATTTTATTTAGTGGGGCAGAGAGTTTTTATTCTTTCCCGGTAAATCCTTATAAAAGTTTATTCTCTTTATTGCGCTACCCTAATTCCCGGATAATTGATAGGCAGGAGAATAGTTTCGCCAGGTTAGAGGTAGTTGAAAGTGAGGGAGTAAAATATGCCCCGGGGTTAAGTTTGAATTTCTCGGGAGAGATTCCCGAACAGTTGGGGATGGTCACTGATGGTGACGGATTGAGTGCGATTACTAAATTAGAGGGAGAAAACGATTTGGAAGGATTGAAAAAAATAGAGTTCTCAGATTACATCTCTTCCGCTTTGGGATTTCATCTTATCGGTGATAAAAGAAAAGTTTTAATCATCGGACCGGGAGGAGGATTAGATATCCTGGGAGGAATTTATAACGGAACAGAAGAAATTTGGGGGATTGAAATGAATCCCGATGTTAAAATCTTGCTACAGGGTAATTATGCTGATTATTCGGAAAATATTTGTAACCGTGAGGGAATTAAAATCTTAACCGGTGAAGGAAGAAGTGTATTAAAGGGATTAGAGCAAAAGTTTGATTTGGTTCAAATTTCTTTAATTGGCTCATCTAATACTGCTTCCGGAGGATTTTATAGTATTTCCGAAAATTACCTTTATACAGTAGAGGCGTTTATGGATTTTTGGCAGCATCTCTCTGATGAGGGGAAGTTAGGTATTACCCGTTGGTTAAAATTCCCTCCTCGTGAGATTGTGCGTCTCTGCAGTATCAGTTTAGAGGCCCTTAGTCGAATGGGGATAGAAAAACCGGAAAATCATCTGGCCATAATCCGCAGTTGGGGCACTTCTACCCTTATCTTAAGTAAAAAAGAAATAGAAGAGGGAGAAATAAGGGCGATTAAAGATTTTTGCAATGAAAGAAACTTTGATGCGGTTTATTTCCCGGGGATTAGAGAGAAAGAAGTTAATATAAATCACGTTCTGGAGGAGAGTTATTATTATCAGGAGATAGACCAATTGGTGAGTAGTTTTAGGGAGGATGAGTTAAAGGATTTTTATGATAGTTATTTCTTTAATGTTTCGGCAGTCACCGATAATCAACCATACTTCTTTTATACTCTAAAATGGCAAAATATCCCTAAGATAATTAAAAGTACGGGCAATTGGCAGGCTTTAATAGAATGGGGAAATTTAATTATATTTGCCACTTTCCTTCAGGGAATAATATTTAGTATTATTTTTATATTTTTGCCTTTAATTTTAAAGAGATTCCCTGTAACTAAAAGAAAGGTAAAAATTCCTTTTTTGCTTTATTTTGCCTTTTTGGGTTTAGGGTATATGCTTTTAGAAATCTCTTTTATCCAGAAATTTATACTATATCTGACCAACCCTGCTTATTCTACTTCTATTATTATCTTCTCTTTTCTGTTCTTTTCTGGTCTGGGGAGCTTTTATTCAAGAAGAATAGAGAAAAATTATGTTAATGCTCTGAAAACTATCATCTTTACCCTGTGTGGTATCTTAATACTTTATCAATTTATTTTGCCTTATGTCTTTAGTAGCACTTTGCAGTATAGTTTATTGGTGAAAATATTAATTACTGTAGGGTTAATTTCCCCCTTGGGATTTTTAATGGGGATGCCCTTCCCCTTGGGGATAAGGTTGGTCAATTCGGTAGATAAGGGAAAGGAACTTATCCCTTGGTTATGGGCAACTAATAGTTTCTGTTCTATCATCGCCTCTGTCTCCGCAGTTATAATTGCAATCTTCTTTGGGTTTAAAGTAGTAGCTATATTAGCTGCTCTGATATATCTCTTTGGATTTCTTAGTATAAATTATTCTAAATATTATTTTTGTCATTCCGCACTTGATGCGGAATCCATAAGTAGGGGCGTATTGCAATACGCCCCTACGGGGATAGATTCCCGCTTTCGCGGGAACGACAAAGAAAAATAAGGGAACGATATAGGGAAATAAGGGAATTGTAAAGAAGGCAAGGCGATGAATTAATTTAAATACAATGTTGGGATTGCCGCGCTTTCTTCGAAAGCTCACAATGACGGGATAATCACCCCCACCTTAATGCTCCCGCCTCAAGGGGGAGGAGAGAATTGGATTATATATCCTTCAGGCAGGAGGAAATACGGAGGTTGAAAATTAATAACATTTTTAAATTCAATACCAGAAAGAATTATATTTCGCTTTTCTCTATTCTAATTATTTTTCTCAGTATTGTTCTGATATTAAACTTTATAAACACCTTAGTAGTTTTTGCATCTGACTTGGGCAATAAACAAGATATCGTTTCCGGAGTAGTGCCTCATCATTTATTAGCTAAGGATATAATAGAGGATTTTTTTAGTTATATTTCCTCTCGGGAAAAGCCTAAAACGATGGTTATTTTAAGTCCGGACCATTTTCAAAGCGGAATACTTATGGAAAGTAATTCATTTATTACTATCACCTTAGAGGATGATAGGAAAGAATTCAATAATTTAAAAGTTGACATCTTATTGTGGGAAAAATTATGTAAAGAAAATAAAATAGCTCTTAATAATTCTGCAATTATTGCTGACCATGGAGTAACTGCTCTTCTTCCTTATATTAAAAAATTTTTTCCTGAAACTAATATTTTGCCCATCCTGATACCTACTGATATAACTAAAGAGCAAGTAGAACAATTGGTAAAAACAATTGATGAAAACACCCTTCCTGATACTATTGTTGTTGCCAGTGTAGATTTCTCTCACTATCTTCCTTCCCAGGCAGCTGATTTTCATGATGTAAAAAGTATCCGGGTTTTATTAAATTTCGAGGAAGAAAATTTCAAAAACATAGAAGTTGATTGCTGGCAAGCTTTGTATGCAGCCAGACTCTTTGCTAAATTACGACAGAAGGAAACTCCTCATATTATGGCTTATAAAAATTCTGCTGATTTTTTAGATTTAGAATTAGAAGAAACCACTTCTTATTTTAGTGTAGTCTTCGGGGAAAAGGAATCTGAGGAAATTTTTCCTGGCTCAACAGTTGGAGTTTATAACGAGGGAGTAAAAACTATTCTATTGGTAGGAGATATTATGTTAGACCGGGGAGTAGAAGATTTAATAAAACAAAACAGTATTTATTATCCTTTTCAAAAAATCAGTCACTTCTTAAGGGGAATTGATATTGTTTTTGGAAATTTAGAAGGTCCTGTAGTAAATAATCCCCCGGAATTTCCAGCTAATTCTTTAAAATTTGCTTTTAACCAAGAAGTAATTAAAGGGGCTTCCTGGTGTAATTTTAATTTATTTTCCCTGGCTAATAATCATACTCTGGATATGGGAAAAAAGGGATTAGAAGAAACAAAAGAGTGGCTGAAAAAATACGGGATGAATTTTGTGGGCGATCCTCTTTCCGGTAGTTCGGATAACCTTAATTCTTCTTTTTTACGGGATAATATAACTTTTTTAGCTTTTAATCAAATTTTCCCTTTCATAGTTAAAGAAGAGGAAATAATTAAAGCAACAAAAACAGTCAAATCTTTAAATCCGGATAATTTTTTAATCGTAAGCATGCATTGGGGAGAAGAATATAAATTAATCAACTCTCCTGCCCAACAAAGCTTAGCCCATAAAATAATTGAAGCTGGAGCAGATTTAATTATCGGTCATCACCCTCATGTAGTGCAAAATATTGAAAAATATCAGGAAAAACTTATCTTTTATTCTCTGGGAAATTTTATCTTTGATCAATATTTCTCTTCAGATACCCAGCAGGGTCTGGCGATGGGCCTAGAAATTTATCTTGATAGACTGGTCTGCCGACTTTTTCCTCTTCAAATTAACTTAAGTCAGCCTGTTTTAATGGAACGAAATAAGGCAAACGAATTTTTAATACAATTAGCTAAACGCTCAGATGACAAGTTGGTAGATGAAATAAAGGGTGGTATAATAAAAATCGAAAGGTGATGATAATCATGTTAAATTTATTTTATAAATTAAATTTAAAAAATATAAGAAGACAAAACAGTTTCAATTTACTAAAAATAATTTTAGTTGTTTTAATATCTATTGCTTTCTTCGCTTTTGCTGGTAATACCTTTGGTGAAGTTACCCTAACCAAACAGTTAATTGAGCCGGATGATATCCTGCTGGAAGAATTAGAAGTTGCTCCCAGCGTTCCTGCCTATCCCTTACCTTTAAGCAGTGCAAAAATTGCTAACTATAAAAATTTCTCAGAAAAGATTCAACTTTCTCCTGAAGCTCTCTCCCTATTAAAAAATAATGGTTTCGTAGTTATCCCCACTCCTCTTGATATTGCTGAACAAGAAGTTTTTCTTATGTCTTCCCACCAGAATGCTTACCCTAAAGATGATTTCGTAGCTTATTATAATGCTATCGGAGATAAAGATTTACCCATTTTTATTACCACCGACTCTCTTTTACATTACTATCATATCTTCTTTGATACTACCTTAATGAAATTAGAAAGAGACCTCTTCTACAAAGATATATGGGCAGTAAGTAAAAATTTATTAGAAGAATCTCTGAAAGAATATTATAAAAGCAACGGGGATTTAAAAGAAGCAGTCAAAAGAAATGTAGCTTATCTCTCTGTGGCTTTAGAACTTTTAAAACCCAAGGAAAATCAGATAATGAGTGATGAAACTTTGAGAGAAGAATATTGCAGTCCGGAAATGGATCCGGAAGTTTGTAAAATGTTCATAGAGGGAGTAAAGCAATCTTATGGAGACAAAGCCAGCTTTAAATATTTTAGTGAAATAGAATTTAACCAATATAGTTTTGAAGTCCCCGAATTAGTAAAAGACCTGGTGCAAAAAGAAATCGAACTAATTGAAGAACATACAGGCTGGGATTATTCACCATTATTTATTTATCAGGAAGATTATTCCCAATATGTCCCTCGAGGCCATTATGTTAAATCAGAAAAACTCAAAAATTACTTTAAAGCTTTAATGTGGTATGGAAGGATAACTGCTTTAATTGAAGGTTCTCCCCTTTTATCTCCCGGAGAATCTATCTGCACCGGTGGCATAGGGGGAATTGTTTCTGAATATGATGCCAGGATTCAAACCCTACAGGCTTTTTTGTTGGCTAACCAATTTTCACAGAGTCGAGACCTTCAGGAAAGATGGAACAGAATATATGCTATTACCTCTTTTCTGGTGGGATTTTCCGATGATTTAGGTCCAAACGAATATAGTGAGGTATTAAAAAAATTATTTAAAGATGAAATAGATACTCAAAAAATAGAGGAAAATTATTTAGAACTTAAGGAAACTATCTTGGATTTTCCTTATAATCCTAAAATTTACAGTGGATTAGATGCCTGTGAATTGCTAATGCCCTACCCTCCTCTTTCCGAGAAAGAAATCCAGGCTTTAAAATTACAGGCAAAAGAACTTTTGGGAAAAACCAAAGGATTTAGACTGATGGGTCAGAGATTTACTTTAGACTCCTGGCTTTTTTCCGAAATTGTTTCTCCCTATAGTGGCGAATACATAGGGCCAAAACCTCCCCTGCCTACTGGAAAAAAGCCCTTTACTTTTACCTGGGATGATATTTATGCCGAGTATAGAAAAGACCGACCTTTCACCTGGGTCAAGACCGAGGTACAAGCCTGTCCTCCGCCAGCTATGAGAGAAGTTAAAGGTTTCCCGCGAGGATTAGATTTAATGGCTCTACTGGGTTCTGAAAGGGCTAAAGAAATTTTAGAAAGCTCAGGAGATACTCAATATTCAGATTATGAAAAGAAATTTACTGAATTAAAAAAAGAGGTAGATTCTCTTTCCAAGAGGGACTGGTCTAAAAATCTTTATTTAAATTGGCTATATGTTTTAAAATCCTTATGGAACGAATTTGGCTATGGATATCCTACTTTTATGCAAACCGAAGCCTGGCAAGATAAAGAATTAAATACCGCTTTGGCTTCCTGGACTGAATTAAGACATGACACTCTTTTATATGTCAAGCAGAGTTATACTATGGCCGAGCTGGGAGGAATCTTTGAACCTCCTCCGGTAGTCGGTTATGTTGAGCCAGTACCAGAATTTTATACCCGCCTTTTAACTCTAACCAAGATGACTAACCAGGGATTTAAGAGCTTAATTCCTCAAGAAGAATTAGAAAAGTTAAGGATAGAGGTAGGTCTTGATAGATTTACAGAAATATTAAGTAAATTACTGGACATCTCAAAAAAGGAATTAGAAAATAAACCATTAAACGATAACGAATACAATTTCATTGAAAATTTTGGTAGCATCTCTGAAGGCTTAATCAGCACTGTCTCGGGAGGAGAAGTTGACCCGGAGGTACTTAAAACAGTTTTAGTGGCTGATGTCCATACAGATGGTAATACTAAGAAAGTTTTAGAAGAGGGAGTGGGTTACATTAAAACTGCAGTAATAGCTTATAAGCTTCCCGAAGGCCATATACTGATAGGAGTTGGACCAACTTTCAGTTATTATGAATTCAAACAACCGATGGAAGATAGATTAACTGATGAGGCGTGGAGAAAAATATTAGATTCCAATCCCCCACCCGAACCAGAGTGGATAACAAGTTTCTCTTGTAGTAAATAAAAAACAAAAAAAGGGCAAGTTAATATTTTTTTTATTTATTTTAACTTGCCCTGCACAATCTATCGTTTATTTAGTTTGTATTTGTTACACAAATATTACTTTATCCTTTTTTATTTACCTTAAATTATGCCCGATTAAACTGTTTTTTAGCTAACTTCAATTAAGATGTTGGACTAAGGGCTTATTTTTATTATCACCTTGAACTTCAAATCCCAAGAGTAGGAATCCCAAGTACTCCAATCCTCGGGGTTACCTCCCCTGGAATCATAGCGGGTTCCTCCTGGATAGGAAGTGCCGTCACCATTGCCATGGCAACCATAGTAATGGTCTGTGATGGGGTTGCTCACGTAGCAAGTGCAATAATATATTCCTGGGATTACGTAGGTTCCGAGGTTGAAATTGAATGTCTGCCAACCTCCATTGCCAGCAACAAAACCATTGATAGAAACGCTCTGTAACACATTGCCGTTGGCATCCCTGAGATCACAGACTATTATATCCCCGCTATCGGTAGGTTGAGTACTGGTAAGGTATATTTGGAACTGGTCAAAGAAACCTCCCTCGGTTACATGGAAGCTTTGCCCTTGACCTACATTAACATAACCTGAACTTGCGCCAAACCAGGCAATATTAGTTCCTTCAGTCTGGGTTATTGTTAAGGTCGCCACTGGATTAACAGTAATAGTAGTCGTGGCAGTAATACTTCCAGTAATATTGGTTGCAGTAAGTGTATAAGTATTATTTGTTATTGGACTTACTGATGTTGTTCCCATTAAAGCAACACTACCAATACCATTATCAATAGTAACACTAATAGCATCTGTAACGCTCCAGCTTAAATTAGAACTCTCTCCTATAGTAATGGTTGTTGGATTAGCTAAAAAGGAATTAATAATAGGAGTTGTTGGAGTTGTTCCATTACATCCACTCATAAATACTAAAGCTAATCCTATAGATAATAAAGCAAATAATCTATATCGAATCTTCCCTTTTTTCATCTTCTTTCACCTCCTTTTTCTCTTTATTTTTTTGCTTTTTAGATTGCTTTTATTGCTCTTATTAGATGCATTGTATTTTTATATACTGAAAATTTTTAGTAAATTAGTATTCTATCAATATTTAAAATAAAAAAGCTAGCAGTTTAGCAGTCATATCGCTAAGGTGATTTAGATCCACAACTTTGTGCACTATCCTTTGGGATAGTTTGCTTTTTCAACGTTTAAAGAAATTGCTCTATATTTCTTTTATATATCCTACATACTGCTTAAATTTAAAAAATCCTTCTTTTTCAAAATTTTTTTATCTTCCTTCTTATTTAAGTGTTTATAGAGCTATATAAAAATTATAAATCTTTATTTAAGCCATAACCTGGTGGTACTTTATAAAGGGCTTTTATCATCTTCTGCATAATCTCCGAGATAAGGGTAAAGTCTTGCCAATCTTTCTTTCTAACAGTTTCTCCTTTCCAAGCATTAAATCCTGCCACTCCACTGAATAAATGGAGATACAAACCAAAACTATTTTCCGGATAACCACAAAAAGAACCATCCGGGTTTATGGTAATCTCGGCGGCATATAACCGATAACTTCTCCAGTGGGTATCTATATGACCACAAAGATTCTCTTTCCTTAATTCCGAATTGTAAGTTATTTTTACCGAACTTTGAGGATTATCACTTAAGTAAAATTCAACTTTCCCTCCGAGTATTTCATTCCATTGGTTTAAAACTTCCTGCATTTTGCTAAAGTTAGTAGCATCATAAACCTCCACATAGCCCTCAGGCCAGCGGATTGTCCTGTTGTTATCTCCCCAGCCAAACCTTCTAACTAATTCTTTTTCTTCGTGAGTTAATAGAGGTAATCTTTCTACTATCGAGAGCTGAACTGATTTAATATCTTTACTTCCACTACTGTCCATTACTTCACAGGAAATACTATAACTGCCTGTTTGATAGGGTGCTATCCAGGTAATACCGGGACCATTTCCTAAAATACTTCCCCCGGAAGAAATCCAAGTATAATGAAGTATATCTCCATCTTGATCAGCGGCATGACAAGTTAAATAACTGCGTTGACCGGTTTCAAGTGTAGAAGGTTGAGCGATAAGGGCGGAGATAAAGGGAGGATGATTTTGCCAAGGTTTAGTTTCAATTATGATGCCTTTATTATTGGGTCTTCTTTTTATTATATGTTTAACTTGAAATAATAAATATGAAGTATTGAATTGGGTTATGTTTACCAATAAAACATCTCCTGATTGTAATTGTTCTAATTGGGGAGTAGAATTTTTAAAAATAAGAATGCTTTGGTCTGAAGAAATATAAATCATTTCCTGAGATGATGGTTCATCTAAAACAATAGTCCCTTCCGGTATAAAATCCGGGACTTTCAGAGGGATATTTTCTAATGCTATTATTTCTATGCATCCGAAAAATATAATGATAAAAATTGTAAATAAAATAAAAGTAATTATTTGAAAATATTTATTAAATCTATTGTAATTCATAATACACATCTTCCTTCTTTTATATCTCTTTAATTTGTCAAGTGGATAAAAATACGGTTACTGAATTAAAAGAAAATCAAAGGACAACGGTCTTCTGACTTATTTAACTATAACCTATTCTATTTATTAATCTTAATAGAACGGACTATTTTTATTATATCATTCAGATATTTTTCAAAATCTGCTTCTATGGTATTAAAGCTAAAAGAATAATATAAGTCATTGATTATAGATTCATAACGGATATACTTAAGTATTTTATTACCAAACTTCATAGTATATAATGTCCGTTGGGCAGGATATCCGGAAAGTTTATCCGGAAGATATTCTAAAAAGACTGCACCTGCTTCTTTTAAATTTTCCATATTCTCTGCGGCTATTTCCGAAAGATTATTTTCTTCTCCAAATAAAGGCATGGGACGAAAAGTCAGGGTACCTTTGAAACCAGGAAGATAAATAATTATTCCTTTTTCCCTGGAAGATTGATTAATCCACTTCTCCGGATGAATAAGAGAAAAATCTAAATATTTATCCTGATAATGATATAAAACAAACCCATCCGGTATTTCTGTCGTATCTATACCCTGGGCACTAACTAAAGAACAAAAGAAACCTAACAATATAAAGATTATTAGAACAACAGTAAAATATTTCTTCATATCTTATATCCCCTCTAATATTATTGGTTTGTTCAATCAAGTAAAAAAGAATAAATTTCTGTTTATATTTTGATCCGGAAAACACAAAATTATCATAGTATTTTGAGCAAACTTCCACTCTACTCATGTTTAAAAAAATAGGTTAATCCTTAAAATTTCTTACTTTTTAAATTAAGCTCTGTTATTATTCAAAATTAAAAGTCTGATTTAAGCCTTGCCTTTCAGCTATCCATGCATTTGGTTCACAAGTCCAATATTCTCCTGTTTCTAAATCCTGCACCTGTATTAAATATACAAACCATCCCGGTCCACTTCCACTATTATCGCTAACAATATTAATTTGATTCAATGTTCCTAAGTTCTCTGATTGTATATATATATTATCGATATCATTTTTTTCAAATGTTCCAACATGCACAACTGAGCGAGGAGGTTCCTCATTGGTATAAATCGTACAACTCTTATTGCCATTATTTCCAAAAAGAATTATATCTAGTTTGGCATCCGTGGCAGCATCTTTATCATTTCCAGTAACAAACATCACTTGATAACGGGATTTAAGTTTTCTATCTAATTCTTCCGGCAAATTTCCTCCGAATTTTTCGTAATTATCATCATATTTCACGGTAAGATCATGAATATCACCATCTTTGTATTTCCAATCATCGGGTTCACCAATATTATAATAAGGAAATAAATATCGTCCTCCTCCACCACAATCTTCTCCTATGTTTGCTGGACCAGGCAAATCGACTAACATCACATCTTCACATACATCGCATGAAGGATATAGAGCATGCTTCCCTTCTGAAGCAAAGACAATCAATCGACCGTCACTACTAAATTGCAAATCCCCACAAAATATTTCACTATGATCATATTCACTTATAGAAGACCAGCCAATTGTCAAACTGGCTACATCCCCCTTATTACATGTTCTATGTGCAGTATTCCAAACAGCATGATGTACATCAGGATCCTTATGGGATGAAGTAAATATCCACTCTAAATCTAGGGTATAATTATCGACTACTTTCCAAGCCATAAAAATACGTTCATGATCACCATGATGGCTGGTTAAAACATCAATATTAATACCTGCTACAGTCTGACGGCCATAATCTTCACTCCAGGTAATTACATAACGAAAAATGATATATTTTGGAAGATGATTAGCATGGTAACCCGTCTCTCCAATTCCCGGTGTATAGGGATGAATTCGAACAAAATTGGCAACAAAATCCGTATCTGTATTATCGAGGTATGGCTCTTCTTCATCTAGTTCAACAAAAGGGTTAATTCTTTGCATGGCGACGTCTTCCCATTGCTGATCAATTCCATCCCCATCTATATCAATCTCTCCGCCCAACTCTTCCGGACTAATAAAAATGGGTAAATTACTATTCAATCTTTTACCGCCGTTAGAAACAGTCAATTCAATTTTAGGATTTTGTACAATTGTATAGTTTATATCATTAATGGTGATATGTCCCGTACGCTCACTGGAAAGATTATTCTCTTGAATAGAAAAAGATAATTTTTTACTCCCTGTTCCGCTTTCTCCTGAAACAATCTCTATCCAAGATACATCGGATACTGCTGTCCATTGACAATCGGAATTAGAAGAAGTCACAGTAAACTCTCCAGTACCACCAGAAGAGGAAAAATGAGAATCATAACTCGAAAAGCTATAACTGCAAGATGAGCTTGCCCCTCCGCCATTGCTGGTTACTGTAATACTTACTGATTCGCTATCTTCTCCACCCTTACCATCACTCACTGTACAGGTAATGGTGTAGGTTCCGACAGTAGCAGGTGCTCTCCAAGTTAAAAATGAATCATTTTCGCCAACGCTTACTCCATTTGCAGTCCAGTTAAAAGTAAGTGTATCTCCATCCTGATCGCTCACATTACAGGTTATAGGTACATAATGGTTAATCTCTAAAGAATTATAAGTAGGATTAACTGAAGAAATTACTGGTGGATGATTACCCGGTACTCCCGAACTATTCACCGCTAACTGATACTCTCCTTCCCCTGAAGAACGAGATATTCTGATATACCAGGTACCGGTAGAATCAGCCACATAATCTAAGGTTTTAATCTCTTTCTGGGTAATAGAAGAGCCTCGAGGGCTCTTGTTAGGATTTAATAACGAGATTCCATAGTTAGCATTTCCTGGAACAGTAAGCTGGAGGGTAATCAGTTGTCCTTCTTCTATGTTTATTTTGTAGTAGTCACGGTCATCACCCGCCTTTAGTAATCCGGTAATTATACCGGGAGAAATATCCATAGCTCCCTGGCCAAAGTCACTGGCATCCTGTCCGCTTTCAGCGTCATTTTGGTCTTGAATATCAATCGCCAACTGATACTCTCCTTCCCCTGAAGAACGAGATATTCTGATATACCAGGTACCGGTAGAATCAGCCACATAATCTAAGGTTTTAATCTCTTTCTGGGTAATAGAAGAGCCTCGAGGGCTCTTGTTAGGATTTAATAACGAGATTCCATAGTTAGCATTTCCTGGAACAGTAAGCTGGAGGGTAATCAGTTGTCCTTCTTCTATGTTTATTTTGTAGTAGTCACGATTATCACGATGACCTTCCTCGTCCTCCTCACCAAGACTACCGGTATAAGTACCCGATTGAATTGGAACTGCTCCTTCAAAATCGTCATCATTTGATGAGGGGTCTACATTGGGGGGATAAATTGCATCGGTTAATAAAACTATACTATCTTCCTTAAAAGCTACATGATTATCCTGGGCAGAATCGCGTCTAATCCTTAAAGAAATCCTCGACGCTGCAGGAATAGTTGATGCTGGGATAGTAACCTGCCCTTGACAGCTATACCCCAGGGGATCATCCAGAGAAGGAACATTTTCCAAATTTACTGTCTGAGGAGGAATAAGCATCGTGGGAATTGGTCCTTCTCCTCTAAGTGAATAATAAAGTAAGAATTTTGCATCAAACCCCCCACCTCCACTTGGTCGGTCAGTAGCCAAAGCATTTATCTGTACGGTAATCTCCTCAGGACCAAGAGGAATATTATCAAAAGTCCATTCTCCATAATGCTGAAGGGCAGAATCTCGCAGCCAATACCAACCTTCAATTAAATCACCATTTGATTGAAAATCGCTTGCCTGTTTTTCACTACTATTTGTCGCGAATGCAGAAAAACTAATAAAAATCAAAATAGAAAAGAAAATCACCAACATAAAAACTTTTATTGTTTTCATAATAAGTCACTCCTCTCATTTATTTCTTAACTAAGAATTAGAAAAACTTTTTATCAATATAAGAATGATGCATAATTATAAAATAATAAATCGATCATAATTTCTATTTATCAGGGATAAGAGTGGCTTAAAAATAAGATACTCTTATCCCCTTATATTTTTTAACTTTTATAACATTCTTTTAAACGAAATTTATTTGTATTTATTATTTTTTACCACCAGAACTCTGGATTTTATGAAAACCGGATGATGGTTCTTCGGTAAACAGAGTAATACTATCTCTATTAAAAGCTACGTGGTTATCGTTAGGGGACATGCGCTCTACTCTAAAGAAAAAAGTAGTAGCTCCCGCTATAAAATCTCTGGGAATGGTGATTAAGCCATGACAGGTATAACCAACCGGATCATTGGGTGGTGATACATTGGGAAGAGTAATTTCTGCGGTTTGGAAAACTCCTCCCATCGAACCACTACCTGGAAATCCAAAGATAAGTCTAAACCTAGCAGGAAAACCGCTGCCTCCACCGACCTGATTAGTGGTAAGTGCAGTAATATCAAGGGTTAAATCGCTATTTCCCGGAGGAATATTTTCAAAAGTCCATTCCGCATAATTTTGACAGGCAGGATCCCGCAGCCAGTACCAGCCCTGAATCAAACTACCATCAGACCTGGACTTATCGGCTATGTATCCCTTCGCAGAAACAGATTGGAATTGATCTATCTGACCAGAGGGGTAGCCGGAAATGTTTATAGAAAGTTGATAATCTCCTTCTCCTTTCGAACGAGTAACCTTGATTCCCCAAATTCCACTAACATCAGCTGTGTACTGCAGAGTTGCCATATTCCCCTGAGGAGTTGGTGAAACTGCTCTTGAAGAAGTAGATTCAGGACGATATAGATAGAGCTTAAAATTAGAATCAGGCGGTATAATAAGTTGAAGATTTATAGTCTGCCCTTCCAAGAGTTTTATATTATACCAATCTACCTTATCCACTCTATTTAAGAATCCGCTAAAAACTCCCGGATAGAGGTCGATTGAATCCTCAAATGAATTTCCGGCATCGTGATTACTTCCTGCATCATTTTGGTTTTGGATATCTACTGAAAGCTGATAATTTCCTTCACCGGAAGAACGACGTATCCTAATAAACCAAACCCCGCTAATATTTGCTACATACTGGAGAGTCCTAATATTATCTTGAGTTGCGATGGAACCCACACTTGAAGACGATTCAGGTTTCCTAAGATAGATAATAAAAGAACCATTGGAAGGTTGGGCAAGTTGGAGATTAATAATCTGTCCTTCTTGTAGGTTTAAACTATACCAGTCCTCTCTATCAATTTGACCTCCGGCTATTTGCCCACCAAGGCTTCCGTGATAAATACCAGGTTGTTGAATCAAGAATGCTTCATCTTGATTATTTGTATCAGGTAATTGACCACCCTGGTAAAATTGAGTTTCTTGGTAAGGGGGATATGTTTCTACTTCCGCGGTTTCTATTATTTCAATACTTTTTTTATTGAAAGCGACGTGGTTAGTATCAAGGGAAATTCGTTCAGCGCGTAGAAAGAGGACAGATGCCTCCTGAAGAACTAATCTGGGAATAGTAATCTGACCATTGCAGGTGTAGCCAACCGAATCGTTCGGTGGTGATACATTAGGTAAAGTAACTTTTTGAGTTACAAAGATATTTCCGCCCGGTACTTCATAAATAAGTAGGAATTCCGCAGGTAGACCTTTTCTTCCATTAGGACGGTCAGTAGCTAAGGCAGTAATATCAAGGGTTAAATCATTATCCCCGGGAGGGATATTTTCGAAAGTCCATTGGGCATAACTCTGAAGAGAATTATCTCGAAGCCAGTACCAGCCTTTTATTAGGTCACCATTAGAGTTAAAATCTTTAGGAAGATTTGAGCTGCTGGCAGAAAAAACAACTAAAGCTGCGGTCATTAAAATAGATAAAATAATTATAGGTAAAAATAATTTATTAATTTTCATAATATCTATCTCCTTTACTTACTATATAATCTTTTTATGCATTTACTTCATAAAATAATCTAAATTCTTTCCTTTTTACTTTTTTAGAATTCTTCCTGTCCCATTCCTCCTTTACGTCAAA
>Ga0255384_10076_pt1 | contig 17288 bp, 13 predicted proteins | sample ANMaggSeSYBR01F7_FD_182106 | JGI IMG/M metagenome (GOLD analysis project Ga0255384, IMG submission 182106) | Sediment cell enrichment communities from methane seep in Santa Monica Basin, California, United Staets - ANME aggregate JGI... | ecosystem: Environmental > Aquatic > Marine > Cold seeps >... | reverse complement strand
AAGACCCCCCTTGTACTCCACTTAAAATTTAAAATTTTTTTCTTTAAAAAGTTTAATGCAAGTATCTACCACTTTCAGGTCGAAAAGAATATTTTTATTTTTAGAAATTTCTGCTAAAGCTTCATCAATGCTAAGAGCAGGCCGGTAAGATTTATGAGAAGACATCGCTTCAACCACATTTGCTACCCCTAATATTTTTGCTTCTATGCAAATTTCATCACCTTTTAACCCTCTCGGATATCCTGAACCATCTATCTTTTCCTGATGTTGAAAGACAATTTCGGCAACAGGCCAGGGAAAATCTAATTTTTTTAAGATATTATAACCTACCTTGGGATAATTTTTAATTAAATTAAATTCTACTTCAATTAATTTGTTGGGCTTACTTATAATTTCAGTGGGTAAATTAATCTTTCCAATATCATGGACCAAAGAGGCAATCCTGATTCCCTCAATCTTATCCTGAGGAAGTTTCATTTCCTGAGCTATGGCAGTTGCAAGTTTTGATACTCTTTGTTGGTGCCCTATGGAGTAGGGGTCCCTTGTTTCAACTACTTTCATAATAATATAGGCAGTACCTTCTATAAATTTTTGTAATTTTTTATAAGTTTGCTTAAGTTCTTTATCCACCTGGTTATACTTAAGTTTTAATTCTTCTAAATCGCTAACCTTTTCGCGCATTTTTTGAATTTCTTTAATAAGCTGGACTTTTGTCCTTTCCTCGTCTCTCATTTTTAAAATCACACCTCCCTAAAAATCGATATTTATTAATTTTTATCAGATATTCAAAAATACGATTTTTATAATGTGAATAATCCTCAAGCATTTGTCCTTTATTGTAATAGTATTCTTCATTGCTTCAAAAAATCCTCTTTTTTAACTCATCTTTTTTAATAATAATCTATTTTTTAATTATCTCACCCGTTTTCCTTACTTTTATTTGGATATATGAAGAATGAAATTACAATTAAAAACAAAAAGAAATAAAGGGAATGAAGGGAATTTTTAATATTGGAGAAGGGGTGGGTTGTTAAAATAACTTAGAAATTTTCGTAGATGTATTCTATTATTCTGTTTTCAAATTTTTTGGGGTCATCCTCTTCTTCTATAAATATAAAATTATTTTCCATAAGGCAAAAGACTATCCATTTTTTATTTTTGGTTTCTAACAAGCCAGCCAGTGCTGAAGCCGAGGACAAGGTCCCGGTTTTGCCCCATACCTGAAAAGGCAGACGTTCTTTTAAAGTCCCCTTCTCTTTAGTGTTGGCAAAATAATCCAGTATTTTAAAATCGTATTTCCGGTAAAGATAGGAAATTGCTTTTACCAGATGAGCGGGAGTCATAAGATTATATTCAGAGAGCCCGCAGCCGTCCACAAGGATATAATCCTTTCCCCATTTCAAACCCAGGACTGTATCAATAATCTCTTCTAAGGAGGCAATAGACCGAGCAATAGTGGCGGAGCCCCCCTCAGGATTATCCTCCGGAGCCAGGGTACGAAAAATATTTTCAGCACTTTGATTATCACTCTTTTTCATCATGTAAGCCAGTATTTTATCCAGGGTATCAGAATAATTAATATATTTTACCTGTAGGTCCTCTTGGACCTTCCCAATCCGGATATTTCCTTCTATCTTAACTCCTTTTTTGGATAGTTCCTGAGAAAAAATATTTCCCCAGAGAAGAGGCATGGTATTGAGATAAGAGTTTTGTTTTTCCTTGACTTTATATCCGGTTACAGTTAATGCTCCAATCAAAGGGTTCTTATCATCCCACATCCATCCTCTTCCTAAAAACTCTTGGGGCAAAAACTTTGAATTATCCAATACAATATCTCCCGAGATATGTCTGATATCATACTTTTGCACCAGAGTATCTGCTATCTTTCTAATTACATCCGGGGATTGAGTGGGGTCTCCGCTACCTACTATATACAGGTCTCCGTTTATCTCACCCGGAGTAGTACTGGAAAAGTAGAAGGAAGTGGGATAAGCGTACTGCTGCTCATCAAAGATTTCCAGAGCAGCTAACAGGGTAAATATTTTGGTAAGAGATGCCGGGGTAAAAAGTTTATCTTCACTATGAGAAAATAATACTTCTTGAGTATTTAAGTCTTTTATCAGGACTCCCGAAAATCCCGGGAACTGATTTATCTCTTCCCGAATATCTGTGCCGGCACCGGCTGCACCGATTAAAAGAGAAGTGAATATCAAAAAGGATGATAAAAAAATAATTATCTTGTATTTTAACTTCAAAATCTTTTCCTTTCAGGTTTTTTAATAATTGGTCTTTCTAATATCTTTTTTAATTTTTTATATAACCCTTCGATTACTTGCTCTTTTTTTCTTTTCTTTATACATATTCTCATCAGCAATGCTGATTAATTCATCGATAGATTGAGGATTATTGGGGTTATAGCTGGAAACTCCTACGCTGAATCCTATCTTGTAAGGCTTATTAAGGGTTTGGTTTAATCTTTTCAAATTTTTATCTAATCTTTTTCTCATTAATGGGGCATCATTTAAAGTGCTTTCCGGGAAGATTAGTAAAAATTCGTCTCCTCCCATACGGCAGATTATATCAATATCTCTTAAGGTAGATTTTAGTAGTTTAACTACTTTTTTTAATACTTGATCGCCTTCTCCATGACCAAAAATATCATTAATATTTTTAAAACCATCTATATCAATATAAGCTAATAAAAATGGGGTTTTTCTTCTTCGAGCAAATTTAAGTTCTCGGCTTAGAAGACCTAAGCCATATCCTCTGTTATAAGCACCGGTTAAACTATCAAAGTGGGCTAATTTTTCCATCTCTTCTTCCATTTGCTTTCTCTGTATAGCGGTAGCCACCTGGGAAGAGACGAATTCCATAAGTTGAATATCTTTTTTAGAAAAGAGATGGGGGTTAGTATATCCTTGAACCACCATAGCTCCTGTTATTTTATTTTTTATCTTTAAAGGAACTCCCAACCAGTGAGTATTAGCAGTTACTATACCTACATGTCCTAATTTTATACCTCCCTCATCCGCCATTTCCTTAATCTGTTTTTGATTGACCTGGAGAGATTGACCGGATCTTATAACATAAGCAGTTAAATTTTTTATCCTGCTTAACCTGCAAACAGGAAAATCATTGTCCTTTTCATCTCTATGGTATGGGAAAGATATTTCATCTTTTTCAATATCAATTAAAGCAATAAAAAAATTAGTTGCATCTATGATATTATTTAATTCTTGATGAATTAGAGGGTAGAGCTGATCAAGAGATATGTTAGAATTGGCTGCTTCAGAGATATTGTATAAGACTCCTTGTAGTTTCTCATTTTTTTTACGTCCAGTAATATCACGAATATAAGCAATGAGCCTGGGCTTTCCTCTTATGTTGACAAGTTTAGAAGCGATTTCGGTGGGAAAGAGGGTGCCGTCTTTCTTCTTACTTGTGCGAGACATGAAAATACCGTGAGTGGTCTCTTTTTCGGTAATAACCCGGGGTAATTTTTTAGCAAATTCTTCAGGAACCAAATCAGCAATAGTTAAGCCAATCATCTCTTCTTTGGTGTAACCAAACATTTTTGCCCCGGCCGCATTACATTCAAGTATACGGCCTTCCGTTGTCTCTAAGAAAATAGCGTCAATAGACATTTCTACCAGAATCCGAAATTGTTCCTCACTCCCCCGCAGGAACTCTTCGTCCTGTTTGAATTTAACGTATTCCTCTTGCAATTTTTTATTAGTGCCTGATTTCTCCAATTCAGTAATTCGTTGGTGTAATTTCATTATTTTATTTGTGAGTTGTTCTTGGTTTTTTTCTTTCTCTTTTTTTTTCATTTATTATTAACACCTCCGTAAAAAATAATGTTAAATCACTTCTTGTGCAAGAGTAGTTAGTGACGGTTTTTATAACATAACCTATAATATCTTGTATATTTATAATATTCTACAAAACTTTTAAAAACCCTCTTTTTTAAATATGAATTTTGTATATTTATATTTATCCGTACAGCTAGAAATAACACAGCAATTCTAGCACGGCACGCCGTGCTGCTACAGTATTTATTCTGTAACCAGTTCAGAAGTACAATGGGGGCAGCGCGTTGCTTTAATTGGAATATGAGACAGGCAATATGGGCAACCTTTAGTGGTTGGCTTGGGGGGTAGAGTTTCTTCTTGGGCTTTTATTTTGTTAACTACTCGAATGAGAAGAAACAGAGCAAAGGCAACTATGATGAAATTAACAATTGTATTCGCAAATACACCATAGTTCACAGTAACTGCCCCGGCTTCCTGAGCGTTGGCAAGAGAAGTATACGGTCCGGCAATCTTCCCCTCTTTTAGAATTATAAAAAGGTTGGCAAAATCCACTTTGCCTAATATCATACCGATAGGAGGCATAATGACATCAGAGACAAGTGATTTTACAATTACCCCAAAAGTTGTTCCGATAACAATTCCTACAGCCATATCAATTACATTTCCCCGCATGGCAAATTTTTTAAATTCCTTCCACATTTACTATTCCTTCCTTTCCAGACATTTAAATAGCAATATCTACATTTTTAAATATTTCATAGATAAAAGAATTTCTCTAACATGTATGTTAAATTTATTTAAAAGACTTATTTATAAATAAGGATAAGTTATTCTTTCCAGAATTTATCTGCGGTGAGAGAGTCTTCAATATTGGAAAAGGGACAGACAGTAATACATTGAGAGCAGTCACTGGTGTTTTCTGCCCAGAACTCAAAACATTTTTCCGGGTTGATATAATACTTTTTTATACCCGGATTATTGGAAATAGTTTCACCTTTAAAATCAGGTTCCGGCTCAAAAGAAATTGCTTTAGTCTTGCAAATTTCAGCACATTGAAAACATCTTTTACAAAAATTAGAAAGTTTAGAAATAAAATTAAAATCTGGTTTATCGATAACTAAAGGTAAATCAGTAAAAATCTTGCAAATCCTAACCCCGGAACCATATTCCGGAGTAACCAGCAAACCATTTCGCCCTAATGCTCCCAGGCCGGCATCAATAGCAAGAGGAATACTTAGAGCGGTATCATTACCGCATTGAATAGCCTGATAGCCTAAATTTCTGATAAACTCTCCCAAACAGGAGATAATAAAAGCCATCTTGGAATATCCTAATCCGGTGGCAGCACAAGCAGGTAAAGCCGGGGTAGTGGATAACCCCGGAGAGTCCATCTCTATAGCTACAACTATTGCCCGATTAATACCTTGGGGTAAATTTATGGGATAAGAGCCTACAAATTGCCCATTTGATCTTTTGCCTGAATTTCTATAGATCCATTTTTCATTAATTTTAGTTATTCCCACCAGAGAAGCGCCGTAAAACCTGGCTACTTTTTTTACTTTGGCGGTAAATTCCGTCAGGTCTTTAATCTGGTATTTTTGTTCCCTTAATTTATAGCCGTACCAATCTTCCTCAAAGGAGGTATCACCTTCCCAGGAAAAGGCAAAAGGAAATCGATTATATACTGCCCACGATGCTTTGGAAAAGGCATAATCAAAATGGGTGTAACCTTGGTTATTTTCTTTTATATTCTTGAGCATATCATCGGCAAAATTATTTTGGTAAGTTTTCAGGTTTTTATCCCATAAATAGCGGCAAAACATATCATTTTTCTGGTCAAATCTCCGATAAATATTTTCATCGATCTTATAATAATTTTTTTCCATATACTACTTCTCCCTTATTAGAAAACAATTTTCTGCACCATTTTTAACAATCAACAAATCTTTTTTATTCTACATAACTGCGCAGAGATTTATTTTTATTGCTTCTTGCCCTCTCTTACCACAATTGGCTCTACATGGATTGTAGTCTCAATATTCATCTCTTCTCTTATTTTATTTTCCAATTTCTCGGCAATACTGTGGGCGTCTTCTAATCTCATGTCTGCTGGTAATCTGATATGAAAGGTTAATTCTCTATTATCGCCATATTTATGAGAATGGAGGTGATGTAATTTAACATCATGAGATACACTATTAGATACGATTTTTCTAATCTCTGCTTCAAAATCTTTAGAGGGCTCTTCCCCGATTAAGGTGCTAATTGACACTTTTAAAATGGTATAAGTGGTATAAAATATAACTAAAGATACCGCAATACCCATGATGCTATCCATCCACCAGAAATACTTTCCGATAAAAATTCCCATTAAAACCAAAAAAGACACCAGGGCATCACTTCTATGATGCCAGCCATCTGCTATAAGTGATTGAGAATTAATTTTCTTCCCGGCACCTATAGAATATTGGGCCAGCCCTTCTTTTACTATCACCGAAATTATAAATACTATTATAGCTAAATTTCCATAAGAAGCAGATTGATGATTTACAAATCTCTGAATCGAGGCAATTAAAAAATTAACACCCACCATAGCTAATAATATCCCAATAACAACAGAACTAATTATCTCTGCCTGACCGTGACCATAGGGATGTTTTTCATCAGCGGGCTTGGATGAAACCTTGAAACCTATAATTACCACCAGGGAAGTGAGTGAGTCAGACAAGGTATGCCAGGCATCGGCAATTATGGCTATAGAAAAAGTCTTGATTCCTGCCCAGTATTTCAAGGCAAAAAGGAGGATATTCAGAATAATTGATATTGTCCCCACCAAGTATCCGGTAGAGATTTTGTATTTTTTTGTTATTTGTTTTTTCGGGTTAATTTTCATTCTTCTTTTTTATACCCACTCGGCAACATATTCTTTTAAATGTTTATTTTGATTTAATTGTATCAGACAATATCCTTTGTCTTTTTTATGAGAAAGAAGACTGTAAGAGGCAGTATCTAAATGAATCTTCCAAAAATAAGGTGAAGCAATATTCAGGCAGGCAGAGATAAGGGGTTTAAGTACTGCCCGATGGGAAACTACTGTTAAAGTTTCTCCCTCATGTTTAGAAACTAAACTATCCAGACAGGCCTTGGCCCTTTTTTGGACATCATAAAGAGTCTCCATGTTTTTTACTCTGAGTTTTTCGGGATTATGTATCCAGAGTCCCCACTCCTCGGGATACTGCTCAGCAATCTCTTTCATAAAACGCCCTTCCCAGCTTCCCAATTTGATATTATTAAATCCTTCTTCTGCTTTAACCTCTACCCCACATTGTTCCCCGATAGCCTCTGCGGTCTGTCTGGCCCGGACGAGAGGACTGGTATAAATATATTTAAGAGAAAAGCTTTTTAGTTCCCGGGCTAAATCCTGAGCCTGAATAAGTCCTCTTTTGTTTAAAGGAAAATCTGTCCTTCCCCTAAACATTCCCTTAATATTTCCTTCACATTCTCCGTGTCTTACTAAAAAAATTAGTGTTCCTTCAAAATCCTGGTGCATATTTGCCTCCTATCTTAATAAAATGTAACCAAAGGTGCCAGGCACTTTTGGTTACATTTTTCCTTTCCACTCTTTAAAAAATTGTTTTAAGTAAAGATTTAGAAAACGGTGTTTTCTTTTAGCCATTTTACGACCTAATTTAGTATACATCATATCTTTAAGTTTTATTAACTTTTCGTAAAAATGATTAATAGAGGGAGCTTCGGTAGTTTTATATTCCTCTTTAGTTATAGATTTACTCGGTTTTAGGGCAGGGTCGTAAATTGGCCGATTAAAAAATCCTCCGTAGGTAAAAGCCCGGGCGATACCGATTGCTCCCATGGCATCCAGACGATCGGCATCAGTAACAGCCATCAATTCTTTGGAGAGTGTCGGAGCAGCGGAATTCTTTTTACCCTTCCCTTTTCCTTTATCAGGTAAAGTATGCATAAAAGATATCTGAGAAGTAATTTCTACAATTTTATCTATAAGTGAAGGAGAAATCTCCAAAGAAGAGAGCCACTTCCTTACCTTCGCTTTCCCGGCTTCTTCATCTCCCTGAAAGAATTTATAATCCCCGATATCATGTAAAAGAGCTGCCAATTCCACTATAAAGATATCCGCACCTTCATGCCGGGCAATCCGTTTAGCTAAATTCCTTACCCGATGAATATGCCACCAGTCATGACCGGTACTATCTTTACTTAAGGTTTGTTTTACAAATAATTCTGTTTTTTCAATTATCTCTTGTCTATCCATATTTGCTACCAGGGGACGGTCCTTTGGCAGGTTTTTGATCTATCAAAGAACCGTATATTTTTCTATCTTATTTTATTTTAATCAATTAGAATCTTAAAAGCAAAATATTTCACTTATAGATTATATTCTACAAAATATTTAAAAATCCTTTTTTGTTAAAAGTAAAATATTAATATTTTTCAAACATCAGAAAAGATAGTATAAAAATCTTTTTGAAAAAAGAGGAAAAATATACTAAAATTTAGATAATTATAATAAAAAGGAATTTTTATGAATAAATATAAAGAAAATACTGAAGGTATTATTATAAATATAAAACACGGTGCCTCAAAAGAGGGCCCGGGATGGAGAAGTATTATCTACTTTAAAGGCTGTAACTTCTGCTGTCCCTGGTGTGGCAGTCCTGAAAGCATACCTTTCGGAAATACTGAATTAAACTACGAAAATGGCTCTAAAGAAATTATCGGTAAAGTAATAACGGTAAAAGAAATTATTCAAGAAATCTTACCTTACCGAAGATTTTCCAAAGACAATCTTCCTTATGGTGTAACCCTATCCGGGGGAGAACCTACTGCCCAATGGAGTTTCTATTTTGAGCTTCTTAAAGGTCTCAAATATTTTAATTTTCCTACTGCAGTTGAAACCAATGGTTCATCTCCTCAATTTATTACATCCCTCCCCTATCTGGATTTGGTTTTCTGTGATATAAAACATATGAATTCAGAAATACATAAGAAATTAATGGGGAAAGATAATAAGCAAGTATTGCATAACATCAAAAAAACTTATGAGGTTGGGAAAAATTTATGGATAGAAATTCCTGTTATCCCGGGATATAATGATTCGGAAGAAAATTTTCAAGATATTGCCAATTTTCTTTTTCCCATGAAAGACGGGCTCAAAGTAGAGCTGTTAAAATACGGAAGACACGGGGTCTACAAATGGAGGGCCTTAGGAAAAGACTATCCCTTGCAACATCTTATGCCTCCTTCTAACCAAAAAATAACAGTCCTGGCTAAGATAATAAAAAACAAAGGGATCAAGGTAGATATTTCCTAAAAAGAAACTGATCCCGGATCCAAGCGGGGAATAATATCCTTTTTTAAAATATCGGGAGATAATTTTCGGGCATCTCCATATTGACCATGAATTCGTACTATAACCGGATAAGGATACTTCTCAGGGTGTTCGGCTACATCCAATAATTGTTCAGAAGAAAATACATTAAAATAAACATAACCCAATCCTTGCCCTTTGCCTTCAGCAGAATAATTAAAAATAGCGCTAATAATATCCTTAAGATATTGGGCTTTCTGTTTTAAATTCATCCCTCTAATATTATCCGGGTTAACACTCATGGCAACTGCCGAACCGCCGGTCATAATTTCATAATCTAATTTTGATTGAGAAAGAATTCTGGTTAAAAGACCGCCTGCAGCCATCCCTGTAGAGGGGTCAAGCCCAAAGCTTAAATCTTCACGAGCTCCTCTTCCATCAGGAGTTGCCCCCGTCCAGTATCCGTAGAGCAGATTAGTACTGGGGCTGCTCCAGTCAGCAGCAAAATTCTTGCCGAAAGGATTTTTTTGTCGATTAATTTTTTCACTAACTATCTTCTCTAATTCTACTGCTTCTTTATCAGCGTAGGGAATATTATTCCCAAATTTGGGAACTTTTTGGACAATATTTTGTAATCCTTCAAATCCTTCAAAATTTCTCTTCAGAGCAGTAATCAAATCACTCAAGGAAAATTCTATTTTAGAATTGGTATCAAAGAAGTATTTAATTACCGCCAAGGAATCAGCTGTAGTTCCTAAACCATGAATCAAGCAGCCGGACGCATTATATTTTGTCCCCGGACCGTTATTGCAATCCCTCATATCGATTCCGGTCTCTCCTGCTCCCATAAAAAAAGAAGCAAAAGGAACCGGCAACAAAGAAAGGGCTTCGGTGCATTCATTGGCTGCCTTTACCATCTTCTCAATAAAATAATCCAGATAGAGATAATAAATTTTTTTAGTTTCCCTAAAAGAACCAAAAGGATTTTCTTCCAGTCCCAATTCTCTATAAGAAGGACCCAACTTTTCCCCGCTAATTAATGAATACCCGTTATTTAAAGTAATTTCCAAAACTTTAGCCAGATTCAACCAGCTATTAGTAGTGTTTCCATTTTCTTTGCCTTTAATTAATGGTTCCTGACAGCCGGCGATGGCGTATTCCTTTAAATCTTCTTCAGTTATACCTTTCTTCTTTAAAGCAGAAAAAACCACTACATCATTAAGAAAAGAAGGGGAACTGTGTCCAAAATTAAACATAAATTTTGATATCGCTCGATAAAATTCAAACGGTGTATGGGGGTGTATTTTTACTGAAAAGTTCGGCTGGGGCCGGTTAGATTGTTGATACGCCTCTAATATAATATAAGTCATATCACCGGATAAATCATTGCCTTTAACATCTGAGCCCCCTACCATAATATTCTGTGAAATAGCCCAGTCTCTATCTCCCACTTCAAAAAAAGCCAAAAAATGACGTATCAATTGCACTGCTAATTTTTTAGAAATCTTGCTTCTCTTGTAATAGGGCTGAATTATCCTATCCAGATTTCCCACGGAAAAGGCGTAGGGATTGGGAAGTTGTTCCAGATTCATCACCTGCCAGAGCAGAATATAAGATTGTAAGGCTTCGTATAAATTTTCTGCACCTTGACGAGGGACTTTAAAACAGGTCTTCTCTATTAGTTGTAATTCTTTTTTTCTTGTCGGATTGCCTTCCTGTTTAGATTTCTGCCCGGCCAATTTACCATAGCGCTCAGCTAAAATTATAGCCGACTTTAAAGTCTCTATCATACTATTAAAATAATCGCTCTTTGCCGGATATTTATTTTTTTGTTGTTTCAATCTTGTAATTTCATATTCTAACCCTTTTTCCAGGGCATCCTCAAAGCCAGGTATAGTATGACCGGTAACCCTTTCCACAAAATATAGTGCTTCTTTGGTTTGATTCCCCGTCTCTTTATATATATCCTTTATCTTCGCTACCGAAGGATGTTTACTCCAAAATTTTCGGTTATTTTCAACCATTTGCCCGGTTACTTTAATATCAGCAATTTTGCCTCCCGGTTTTACATCATCATAAAAGGCCATTTCATCATTATATCCCTCAAAACTCTCTATCCGAAAAGCAGGGTTAATCAAGGCATAACTTGCCGAAAAAGCATCCTCTTCCGTTCCGGCAAAAATCTGTCCCGCTTCGATGAAAATTGGCAGGTGTTCACAGACTGATTCAAGTAAAATTGCCTGAGTCATAGCCGGAGAATACTTATCGCCAATTTCTAATAATTTTCTTCGCTGGATATCTTTGGCTAATACCCAGCCGATAAGGTTATGTTTTTCCGCATTCCTCTTTATAGTTAAATCTAAATATTCTTTTAATCTTTCGATGTCTAAAATCTCTTCTAATGCCATTCTACACTGCCTTCCTTTCCAATCTCTTAAAATCTCCTTTTAAATCCTGGTATAAAGATTGATATATTTTAAACTGCTGATTATAAATATCAACATTTTCAGGGATTGGTTTTATTTTTTCTTCCTTAAGTTTTACTACCTTCCTACATCCATCTCCCACATCTTTATATATTCCCACTCCTACCCCGGCTAATATAGCTGCCCCCATTGCTGCCTGTTCTGTTGATTGAGTCATAGATATCTCTTTATTAAAAATATCAGCCTGCATCTGCCTCCAGACTCTGCTTTTTGCCCCCCCTCCGGAGGCAATCACTCGCTCAATTTTAACACCTAATTTTTCAAAGACCTCCAGGCAATCCCTTAAGGCAAAAACTGTTCCTTCCATAACTGCTCTAATAAGATGAGCTCGGTGATGTTTTAGACTGAGCCCAAAAAATACTCCCTTGGCCTGGGGATTCATATAAGGAGACCTCTCTCCCAAAAGATAGGGAAGAAAAATTATACCTTCACTCCCTGCCCTGATTTTTTCCACTTCCTCGTCAAATATCTGATAAGCATCAGGAGTATGTAATATGTTTTCTCTTAACCATTTTAAAGATAACCCTGCGGAAAGGGTCGACCCTAACAAGTGATAGGTATTCGGTATAGCATGGCAAAAAGTATGGATTCTTAACCTGGGATCATAGGTGAATTTATCTACGGTAATAAATAATTGACCGCCTGTCCCGATAGTAGAAGAGAGAATTCCCGGTCTAATCACTCCATTACCGACTGCCTGCATTGATTGGTCTCCTCCGCCATAAACTACCGGGATTCCTTCTAATAATCCGATATCTCTTGCTGCCTCTGCGAGCAGATAACCAGCCACTTCTTGAGATTCATAAACTCCTTCCGGAAGAATTTTTAGCGGAAGACCAAGAATATCCAATAACTCTTCTGACCAGCATCTTTTTTTTATATCCAGCAACAGAGTGCTGGAGGCATCGGTAACCTCTACTCCTAAATTTCCGGTTAATCTATAACGGATATAATCTTTGGCTAAAATTACCTTATATGTCTTACTACACATTTCTGGTTGGTTTTCTTTCATCCATAGAAGAGTGCTGCACATAAAACCGGTAGCTACCGGGTTCCCGGTCAGCTCAGCCAATTGGCCTTTACCAATTTTTTGATAAATAAATTCACATTGAGAGCTGCTCCTCTGGTCTGCCCAGATTATAGCCGGGCGGAAAGGTTGTAAATTTTTATCCAAAAAGACAGTACCGTGCATCTGCCCCGATAATCCTATTCCCCTAATCTGTTGGGAGTTAACCTCTGATTTTTTTATTATTTCCTTTATTACCTGGATAGTTGCTTCCCACCACATTTTAGGGTCCTGTTCTGCCCAGCCCGGCTGAGGTATATCTATAGAATATTCTCTCCCTGCCCGGGCAAAAATTTTACCTTCTCTGTCCATAAGCACTCCCTTGGTCCCGGAAGTGCCGATATCTATGCCTAACAGATAATCCATCTTTATCCCTTTCGTATTAAAGAATTAAATATATTAAAATTTTGCCAATATATCATCAACATGAACCTCTAATAACAAGCCTTATAGGCAAACGATATTCTTTGTAATCACCAATTTCCTCTTTTTTAATCTTTTTAAGTAATAACTTAGAAGCCTTTTCTCCGATATCATAGGCTGGCTGCTTAACCATTGATAAAGGCGGTTCAATTATAGAAGCCCATCTATAATCATCAAATCCAATTATCGCAATATCTCCAGGAATAGCTACTCGTTTTTCTTTAAGATACTTTATTGCTCCTACAGTCATTAAATTATTAGTCACAAACAATGCGGTAATATCAGTATATTCCAATAATTCCTTTGTTGATTTATAACCCTCCTCAAATTGTGAAAATCCTACTTTTATTAAATCTTCATCGATTTTTAATTTATAATCACTTAATGCCTTTTTATATGCAATAAGTCTCTCTTCGGTAGTTGTTAACCCTGGTAATCCTGTGATAATTCCTATTCTTGAATGTCCTTTTTTAATCAACATACTAATGGCATCGTATGTACCTTTAATATTATCACCTAATACGCAATCCCCCTGATACCCTTTAGGTTTGCGATCTATAAACACTACCGCATAATCTCCACTTAATAACTCATTTAAAAAAGTATGGTCACCAGGTACTGGAGCTATAATTAAACCATCAACTAATTGAGTATTGAAAATTTTTATTTGTTCTATTTCGCTTTCTAAATTTTCATTAGAATTACTAAATATAAGATTGTATCCGTTCCTTTTTAATGTATTTTCTACGCCTCTGGCTATAGATGTAAAAAAGAAATTAGAAATATCAGGTACTAACAAACCAATTACATTGGACTTTCGACTACGCAGACTTCGAGCAGCAGAATTTAAGTAATAATTTAAGTTTTTCATTGCATCTAAAACTTTTTTTTTGGTTTCCACTCTAACAAAACGAGTTTTATTAATTACATGAGAAACCGTTGCTGTCGAAACCCCTGCCTTCTGGGCAACATCCTTCATGCTAATTTTCATTATATAGAACTCCATCGTATAAATTTTACATATATAATTATTAAGTAAGCTATTACGTAATTGTTTTAATGATTATATTGTATTTTTAAAAATTTTCAATTATTTGTTTGTTTGAGTCTGTCATTTAAAAATTAAAAGTGATGTCCTATATAAGGATTATCTCACAAAAACTAACTATTTAATACAACATATCTAACCTAAGTGGATTTTCTATATCTCTAAATTTTTCCATAAGATATCCACATCTATAAATCCTGAATACTCTAGTGGAGAGAATCTGGATAATTCCTATATTACTTTTTTTCATCCTGATACACCCTTCTTATTAAACTATATTAAAATATTACCACTAATATTCTCTTAGCCATTTCTTTAATTCTTCTTCGCTGGGCTCTACCGCATCTGGTATTAATTCGGGGATATAACGACAGGCTTCATATAGTACCGGAGCAAATTTTCCATAAATACCAGCAACATGATGAATGTAGGGACCACGAATAAATCTCTCTTCCCATAAAGGCCAGTCATTCACTTCTACCCATACATATGTTCCGCTTGTTTGAGGACCTTCCACACTATGGGCGTGCCCCATTAAGAGAGAGTACTTGCCATTATCCCCATCAAATCTAAGTATAGTAATCTCCCCTTCTTTTAATTTCCATTGAGCAATTCCGGGAAATGCTTCACCATGCCATTTAACAGAAGCCGGGGAATCCTTTGCTCTAAGCGAATAAGGAAAATTACCACAATGCCATAAGAGCTCAGAATTATTTCTTTCAGGATGTCTAATAGTAAGGTCGGCAAAAAATATCGGCTCTTTATGCATATTTGCTGCTTGGAGCATCACTGCGGTAATTGCCCCGTGAATATCTGTCTCACATACCACCGGAATCTTTTCATCGATTAACATAGAGTTGGCAAAACAAGGGGCGATACCAAATTCATCAGGTAAGGCCATCCAACATTGAATAGCAACAGCAGAAAGTTTTTCCTCCTCTACCCATTTTTTTATTGCCAATTTTAGAGCAACTATTTTTTTTAGATTTTCTTCACCAATTGATGAATAATCTATCTTCTTTTCCTTGATATCTTCAACCACTGCCTTTAATGCTTCGCTATTCTTATTATTATATCCCCTGGCTGAGGCAATTATCTCGGTAAGAGCAACGGGAATTACTTCAATGCTAAATTTTTCCAGTAATTCCCCTTCGTTAGCCATGACAGACCAGAACTCTCCGGGTCGTGTACTTATCATTCCAATTCTCATATTCCGGAAAGCCTTAACCACAGAGGCCGCCCGAAGAAAATTATTAAAGCCTTTTTCAAACACGCCATCCTCTATCCCGCTATTGGTTATATAAGTAAAAGGAACTCCGAATCTGCGCAAGATTTTACTGGTAGCAAAAAGCCCGCATTGAGTGTCTCGAGCTCGTATTTCGTTACCTATAGGGGCATCATCACGAGGTCCCCATAATAGCAGAGGTTTGTTCATCAACTTACCTAATTTGGCTACTGCACTTTCCGTGCCAAAATTACAATGAGGTACAAATAAGGCATCGATATCCTTTTCTATAAAATATTTATATACTTTTTCTACATCCTTTATGTCATAAAGCATACCATCCTCGTTAAGCCAATCGATATCTACCAAATCTATCTTCCAGGAAAGAAGTTTACCTCTAATCAGATTTTTATGTTTCTCTGCTTCTTTTTCGTCAAAAACAAGTCTGCGAGTAGGAACAAAACCTAATTTTATAGAAAAATTCTTCATCTTTTCCTCTCCTATTTTTTAAAAATATGATTTTATATTCCTCTAAAATTATAACATTTATTTTTTTATATCTCATCCTTTCGAATAACTTACTACAATATTCATTTTTAATTACATGGACTCAAACAAGGACTTGACAAAAAATAAAAAATACCTTATTATTATATTGGTATAATAAGTAATCGATTACGTCAACATTTACTATATCAATATCACATTTAAAAAAAAATGTCAATACCTTGTTTGAGTCCAATACATTTGTACTATAGCACAAACTAAAACTCTATATTTATAATAAATTTAAATTTCTAGTAAAAACCCACACGGACATACCCGTGGCACCTTTCCACATTTCGAGCCGAGTTCGACACCCTTAGGGTGAATTCACATTCATTCACGGTAAACCCGTATTATTCTGCTCTTCGTATTGATAAAATACTGAAGAAAAATGGAGGTGAAATATTTAACAAAATTTCCTTAAAATTTAAACTTGAGATACTGTCAAAAATAATATGAAAAAAAAGGAGAAAAAAATGAAAAAGATGTTAGTGATTTTGTTAGTTATGGGGTTGGTTTTTTGTCTTGCTTCAATGAGTATATTAGCAGAACAAGCTGATTACACTGGGAAAATTGGTATTTCTCTTCCAACTGCGACTCACGGCTACCTGGGTAGAGTCAACTGGTGGGTGCAGAAAGCTGTTAAAGACTGGGAAGAAAAATGCCCCTCTCTTGAATTTCTTGTTTTAACAGCTGATAATGTTACGAAACAAGCAGCCGATATTGAAGACTTAATGATTAAAGAAATTGATTCACTTATTGTATTTCCATTCGATGCTTCATTGACTTCTATTATAGAAGTGGCTTACAAGAAAGGAATATATACGGTAGTTATTAGTAGGGGTACAACAAAACCTGTTTATAATGTTTATATTTCAAATGATGATGAAGGTTATACTCGTGAAGGAACTGAATGGATTGCAAAGGAACTGGATTACAAAGGTAAAATGGTTATCATCGAAGGCATCCCATGCCCCATCAATACAACTAGAATTGACACAATCAAAGCAACTGCAGCCAAATATCCAGGACTTGAAATACTTGATTCACAGCCAGGGGACTGGAACCAACAAAAATCTCTTACTGTAATGGAAAACTACCTGCAGAAATACCCCCAAATTGATGCTGTCTATACAGCTGATGATGATATGATGAAAGGTGCTCTTCAGGCTTATAAAGAATCAGGAAGAAGTGATATCAAAATATTCCTTGGCGGCGGTGCATCACAAGAAATGCTCAAGAGGATAATTGATGGCGACAAGCTTGTAAGAGCAAATGTCACTTTCCCACCGGATGTTATGGCAACAGCAATCAGTCTGGGTGTTCTCGGTTATAACA
>Ga0255384_10075_pt1 | contig 17387 bp, 14 predicted proteins | sample ANMaggSeSYBR01F7_FD_182106 | JGI IMG/M metagenome (GOLD analysis project Ga0255384, IMG submission 182106) | Sediment cell enrichment communities from methane seep in Santa Monica Basin, California, United Staets - ANME aggregate JGI... | ecosystem: Environmental > Aquatic > Marine > Cold seeps >... | reverse complement strand
TTTAAAACCGGAACTAAAAACATTTTACCGGTCAATTCCATTCCCTGACTTATAGAAATTATTCCCAGAAAGATAGTCAGCATATAGATAGGAGTAATATAACTTGATGCCTCCCTAATATTACGGGCAAATATGCCCACCATTACCAATACTGCACTGGCTAACCCGACCAAAGGAAATAAGACTAAAAAAAGTAAAAAGACAATGCTAATAGATATCCCAAATTGCACTCCCTCAACACCTCCGGCAATAGAATCTCCCGATAAGAAAGCAAGAGTAAGCCCGATCAACCCCAAAACCATACTGGTAAATGAAATTAACATTACTGCGAAACATTTGCCCAATACTATCTCTAATCGGCTTATTTGGCTTACTAATAGAGTAGCAATGGTCCCTCTTTCTTTCTCTCCGGCAGTTATATCTACAGCTGTATGCATCGCCCCTGTAAAGATAAGGATTATAATTAAATAAGGGAGCAGAACTGCCAAAAATGAACCGGTCATCTTTTCAGCAGTAGCCATATTTTCTTCTTGTAGAATTAGCGGAGTAAGAAATTCCTCTTGTAAATCCAAACGAGAAAGTCTCTGCAAAACTATTTCACTCTTGTATTCTTCGATTATTTGATTAACTCTTTTCTGGGCTACCCTTGATTTTGCCTCTGTAGTATCATATTTTAAAATAAGTTTGATAGGTTCTTCCCGTTCAATTTTATATTTAAAATCTGAAGGGATTACCAAAACTGCCTGAACATTTCCATTTTGCAATTTAGAGGGAGAATCATCTTCTATAATAAGAATTTCGATCTTTTCACGGTTTTGGAAATTTTTTACTAATTGGGGAGCAAATTCTGCACCGTGTATTATAATTTTTGAGTCAGCTTCTTCTGATTTCATACTTCCAACCTTACTAAAATAGCCGATTCCCGCAAATAAGAGAGGATAAAATATCAAAGGAATTATTATCATGGCAATTATAGTTCTTTTATCTCGTATAGTTCCCACTAATTCTTTAATAAAGATAAGCTTAATATTTTTCCAGCTCATTCTGAATTCTCTCCTTGGTTTATTAATTCAAAAAATATTTCTTCTAAATCGTCAGAGGAAGAATTCTTTTTTAATTCTTCTAATGTTCCCCGAGCAATGAGATTGCCCTGATGAATAATCGCAATCATATCACATAATTTTTCAGCTTCCCGCATAATGTGGGTAGAATAGATGATACACTTTCCCTGGTCTCTAAAACTTTTGACATATTCAACTACTGTTTTAGCTGTAATTATATCTAATCCCACTGTTGGTTCATCTAAAATTAATACAGGCGGGTTATGAATAATACTCCTGGCAATAGAGAGTTTCTGTTTCATTCCGGTAGAAAGTTTGTTTACTCTGACATCCTGAAAATTTTCCATATCTAAATTGTGGAAGATTTCAGCAGTTCTTTTTTTAATAATTTTGTCTTCCATTCCATTAATTCTGCCAAAAAATTCTACAGTCTCTCGGGGGGTAAAACGGTCATATAATCCGGTTTCACTAGATAAAAATCCAATCTGTTTTCGCACCTCTCTTGACTCTTCCACCACATCAAGCCCACTTACCATTATTTTTCCTTTAGTAGGGAGTATCATAGTAGCTAAAATGCGTAAAGTGGTAGTTTTGCCTGCTCCATTAGGACCTAAAAGTCCAAATATCTGTCCTTTCCAGCAATTAAACTTTAAATTATTTACTGCTACTACTTCGCCTCTTTTTTTATCATTGAATATCTTGGTCAACCCCTCTACCTGAATCATCTTTTTATATCTATGTCCTTTCTTTTAATCTGTGAGTTTTAAATTATAATTCGTCATTACGAGCTCCGATTTATCGGGGCGTGGTAATCTCAAGCCGGGATTGCTTCGTCACTACGTTCCTCGCAATGACATAACTGTTTCTGAATTCTGGATTCTATTTCCCCGATTAATCTATTTAAAACATTTTTAAAGCATTTAAAATTTCTTCCCTTACTTCTCTGTCTTCTTCACTCTTTAAAGCTTTTTCTAATGCAAATTTCGCTTTTTCTCCTCCGATTTTTCCCAGAGCCCAGGCAGTATGCCCTCTAATTATTGAATTGTTCTCCTCCTGCAAGACTTTAATCAAGGGAACAACAGCCCGAAGGTCACCAATGCTACCCAAAGCCAGAGCAGCATTTCTTTTGATTGCTTCTCTTGGCCTCATAGCAATCTGATTGTAGGCAAAATAATTTTGAAATTCCCCTTCGTCAATTTGTAACAATGGTATTAAGGGAATTCTTGAGCCGATATACCCATATTCCGGTTTATATTTTTTAGGTATTACTTTACAGTTCTGGGGGCAAACCTCCTGGCAAGTAGTGCAGCCATACAATCTATCGCCCCATTTTTCCCGTAAAGCTAAAGGAACATTCATTAGCCTTTCCGAAATAAATTGAAGGCATTTAGTCCGATCAATTACATAAGGGGAAATAATAGCCTTGGTCGGACAGGAATCGATACATATTGTACAATCGCCACAATCCCGCTGAAGGGATTTATCTGTGTCTAATTCTAATTCAGTTATAATTTCTCCCAAAACTACCCAGGAACCAAATCTTTCGGTAATAATTATCCCGTTTTTCCCATACCAACCTATTCCGGCTCGCTGGGCAATGGGCTTTTCTGTTAAAGACACATAGCAAGATTTATTTTTAGATTTATATTTAAAATCAGTCTCTTGATTTATAAAATCAACTATTTTTTTTAGTTTTAATTTTACATCATAATAAAAATTACCGATATCATATTTTGCAATTTTCCCCAAGGGTTGATTTTTATCCTGTACATCTTCTGTTTCTTCTATTAAATAACTTTGAGCAACACTAACTATAGATTTTACTCTTTTTAGAATACTCTTCGGATCGCATCTTTTTCTAATTTTATTTAGATTTATATTATTAGGTTTTTCGGGAATATAACCCTTTTCTATGCTTTCTATAATATGCTTTTCTGTCTCCGGAAAACTTTCAGCATTGGTAATTCTAATAACATCCAGACCAATCTCTTCCCCTAACTCTTTTATCTGTGAGGCTAATGACATAAACCCTCCATGTTATTCTCTTTTCTTAAAAGCCTGAATCATAATAGTTATACCTACGGCAATCAAAATTACCGGCCACAGTCTGTTCCAACCTACCCAGGGGAAGAAACCGTTCAATAAGAAGATTAAACCCACAGCTATTACAATTATGCCTCCTAAAATCCTCCTATTTTTCTCTGACTTATGAGAAATTTCTTTTGATTCCAAATGTTCTTTAACCTCTTCACCTACATCCTTTGCACCCTTTTTGACTTTTTCTTTTACATTTTCTCTCTCTTCAAAAGCCTCATCAGAAATCTGATCAGGATTCTTGGGGATTACAATCCAGGCAATAATATAAGCGACAACTCCTGCTCCTCCTATAAGAACAACCAACACAGTCAATAATCTAACTAAAGTAGTATCAATTTCAAAATATTCTGCTATTCCACCACATACACCAGCAATCATATAATCTTTTTTCGACCTATAAAGTTTCTTACTCATAGTAAAATTTACTCCTTTTTGTATAAAATATAATTTATCAATTGACCAATTTATCAATTAAATCATTCTTTAGTATATAGTTAGCGTATAGCGTATCGAGTATCGCGTGAAGATTTATCCCCCTCACCCTAACCCTCTCCCTCCAAGGGGAGAGGAAATGAATGATAAAATAATTTTCTGACTCCTGAATTCTGAATTTTATCTCTTCATCCTTAACTATACGCTAAACGCTGTACGCTACAAGCTATTTTTTGTATCCAATCATCCTCAAAAATTCTTTTCTCTCCTGTACATCTTTATCAGTCTCTACGCCTTTGGGTGAGTTTCCGTCAATAACTCCTAATACTCCTCTTCCCAAATCAGTTTGGGAAATTACGACCTCAACTTCATTGGCAGTAGCACAGAATATAGAACAGATTTCCGGGCAATTTTTTATAGCATTTAATACATTGATAGGAAAAGCATCTTTTAAAACGATAACAAAAACATGCCCTGCTCCAATATTTTTTACATTCTTTATTGCCAGGGATTTCAGTTCTGAATCATTTCCTTCCGCCCTTACCAGACATGGGCCTGAAGCCTCATTGAAAGCCAGACCGAATTTTGCATTCGGTACAGCGTTAACCATCACCTCATAGAGGTCTTCTGCGGTTTTAATAAAATGAGTTTGACCAATAATAATATTGGCATCTTCAGGGAATTCCATTCTCACTATCTTTAATTCCATTTATATACCTCCTCTTTTTATAATGCTCTTCATCAAGACATTTTTTTCCTTCTACTTTTCTAAAAAAATGCAAAAATATATTTTTTCTTTTATTTTACTATCTTATCTTTTATATTATGATATAATTGCTTATATTTTACCATAGTTTATATAAAATATTTAGTATTAACTTGATTGTATAGGAATTTCTATTTTCGTAAGCTTTAATTCGTGTATAGTATATAGCGAAAAACGAAAAGCGCAAAACGTAAAATCATAGCTCAAAATTTAAAATTTAAATATATTGTTTCATCTATTGGATTTCATCTTTATTATCTCGTATACTATATAGCAAAATGAAAAGATAAAGAAGCAGAAACTAAAGCTTAAAATTTAGTATTAAGGGAAAAAGTTTTGCGTTTTGAATTATGGTTTTTGCTTTTAGTTTTAAATTTTTAACTGTATACTGATAACTGACAATTGTGAACTTTCCACTTGCAACTCGAATCTTGTATTTTGTATTTTCCTTACACTTGTTACCCGCACCTATACGCTAAACGCTGTACGCTATACGCTAACTAAATACTAATGACTAATTTAATTTGAGGAGTCTCTCAATGAATTTTTGGACTAAAATCCGTCAATCATTATTTATCGAACAGAATGTTTCTGTATTATCAATAACAGTTCTGTTTTTTCTAATAGCTTTTTTTAGCTGGTTTCCTGTTCTTCCTATTTATCTTCAAGAATTAGGGGCGAATGATTTTCAAGTGGGATTTTCGTATACCTTGATTACTCTCTCTTATACTTTAATGCAGTTTTTAGGAGGAATACTCTCTGACCATTTCGGTCGCAGGTTGTTAATAATTATTCCAAGCTTTGCCTTTCCTATCTTATATTTTTTAGCTGGTAATGCTTCTCATTGGATCACTTTAATACTTTTTCTTGCCATGGCTAATAGTTTAAGCGCTCTTCAGTTACCCTCTTTCTATTCGATGATTGCCGAGTCTGTTCCCAAAAATAAAAGAGGTATGGCTTATAGTGGATTTGAATTATTTGTTATTTTGGGGATTACTATAGGTCCCGCTATAGGGGTGATATTGATTCCTCGAATAGAGATGAAGTATTTATTTTATCTTACTTCTCTTGTTACCTTTTTATGTGCTCTGGCCAGAATGTTCTGGTTAAAAGAGACTCATCATCATCGTACAAAAATTAATAAAATCGATTCTTTTAAAAAATTATTTAACAAGAAGATATTGCGTATAGTCTTGGCTCTTTCTTCCCTCTTTCTTTTATTTAATCTTACCACTCATGGGCCTTTTATATCTTTATATGCGAATGAAGTAATGAATTTGGATAAATCTAAAATCAATTTACTTTTTGCCTTAGGAGGATTAGCGGCAGTTATCTATAGTCTGTGGGGAGGAAAAATCATTGATAAATGGGGCAGTAAAAAGGTTCTATTATATAGTGCATCAGGCCTGGGAATATTTATGATCTTGTGGAGTTTAAGTTCCCCTTTGTGGCCGGCCATTACTCTATTTGCCATATTATATATTTTTTCACAGGGCTGTCATATTGCTTACGGCTCATTCCTGGCTGATATTACTCATCGGCAATCAAGAGGATTAGTAATTGGATTTATCGGGACCTGTACCGGCTTAGTCGGCTCTATCGGACCTTCCCTGGGAGGATATTTAAAGTTCCAGTTTGGCCCCTCATCACCCTTCTGGGCTGGATTGATATTTGCTTTAATAACTTCTCTCTTACTTATAAAAATAAAAGAATAAAAAATATTATTCTCAACAAAAAACTGTTTTGAAATTAGTTTATAGAATAAAATAGTGATAAAATATATAAAACAAAAGGAAGACAAGATGCAAAAAGGAAAGAAAAATGAAGTAAAAAAATACAAAGCCATATTTTTTGATTTTGGTGGGACATTGATGTGTGCTGAAAGTGACCATGTCGCTCATTTGCATATGATGAAAGGGGTTATTCAAAAATATAATCTTTCTGCCTCCCCGGAAGATATGGTAACTAAATATAATTCTTTTCTATTCACCAAGGAAATGACTTTACTGGATACCCACCCGGAAGAAAAATCCTTTAGACCTCTTAGAGAATCCACTAAAAAAGCTTTTAAGGGGATATTCGAAGAATATAATATTCAACCTTTGAAAGAGGACTTTCAGTGGTTTAGTAAGTTATTTTTCGAAAATCACAAAAAGTATATAAAATTATTTCCGGAAACTTTATTAATTCTTCGGGAATTAAAGAACACTGATCTTCATATGGGAATTATAAGTGATATCGATAATGACTTTCAAGAATTTCAATTTAAAGTTTTCGGAATTAGTGAGATATTTGACTCTATTACCACCTCGGAAGAAGTTCAAATCTACAAACCGAAAGAAAAAATCTTCCAAGTCGCTCTAAATAAAGCAGATTGCCAGGGAAAAGAATCTATTATTGTTGGTGATTCTTATAAAAAGGATATTGTAGGCGGGAAAAATATGGGAATGACTACTATATGGATAAACAAATTTCAACCTGATAATATAGATACAAAAAAAGCAGATTTTACAGTTACTCATCTAAAAGAAATATCTCCTATTTTAAAGGAGCTTATTAAATAACCTCCACCCTGTGTTTTTTACCATCTATAAATTAACAAATATTTTAAATGCCGTGTGTTATAATAATATACTACACGGTAAGCATTTATAATTTAAGGATACAATATGTTTTTAAATCAAGAAAATTTATATTCTCTCCCTGCTAAAAAAAATATATTATCATTTATTTTCAGATTGTTTATATTTCTATTGATTGTAATATCTGTAATTTTTTATCAAAGTATTTTTTTAATTACAAACAATGCTGTCTATGCCGAAGAGATTATCATCCCCATCCTGGACTACCATAATTTTACTACAGAAGAAAGTAGCAGTTATAAAATTAATATTGTAGAATTTGAAAAACAGATGGATTATTTAGCTGCTCATAATTATTCGGTAATTTCTCTTTCCGAATTGCTTGCAGGGCTAAGAGCTGGCCAACTTCCACCAAAACCAATCGTAATCACCATCGATGATGGATATAAATCAACTTATACTTTAGCCTATCCCGTCTTAAGAAAATTTAATTTCCCGGCAACTCTCTTTATATATACCAATTTTATCGAGAAAAATAATGGCAGTTTAACCTGGAAAGAGATTAGAGAGATGACCAAAAATAATATTGAAATCGGTTCCCATACCTTAAGTCATTGCAACCTCTTAAAATATAAGAAAAATGAAAATTATGAGACTTATTTAGCTCGAATTAGAAGGGAAATTTTTTTATCGAAAGAAATTTTAGAAAGCAAAATAGGAGGTGAAGTAAAATTCTTCGCCTATCCTTATGGAGTTTACAGTCCTATAATAAAAAATTTAGTTATTCAAGCAGGTTATGAAGGGATTCTAAATGCTAATAGTATGAATAATACTCTCAATGCCCACCCCTTTTCCCTGAACCGACAAATAATTTTTGGCCAAAATTCATTTAATTCTTTTATCCGGATATTAAATCAACTCCCCTTTAATGCTTCCAAAATCTTCCCTTATGACGGCATAATAGAAAACAATCAATTAGTTAAGATAGGAGCAATTTTGGAGGATAATAATTATGATACAAAAACTCTTTCTATGAAATTAGGAGGGGCAAAAGTAAAATTCAATTTTAATCCAAAAAATCGAGAAATTTCCTTTACCCCTGATTCTTCAAAGCCTCTAATTAAAAAATCTTATATTGTAAATATTACCGCTCTTGACAAAAACAGTCAACATCAGCTAAAAATTTCCTGGTTAGTTACTATAAAATAATATTAAATTAGTCGTTAGTTTCAAATACAATTTTTCGGTTGTCAGTATACAGCTAAAAATTTAAAACTAAAAGCGAAAAACCATAATTCAAAACTCAAAACTTTTTTTCTCAATATTAAATTTTAAATTCTGTTTTTTTGTATAGTATACGAGATAAGAAAGATGAAACTCAATAGATAAAACAAGATATTTAAATTTTACATTTTGAGCTATGGTTTTACGTTTTGCGCTTTTCGTTTTCCGTTTTATTACTATTCACCATTCACTAACTAGGGCTTATGAAAAAAGGAAATTCCTATTGTAATAATTTATTGATATTATACTTCTTGTTTTCTGTTCTCAATAAATAAAGCGGAAATAAAGGAGGTTATGGGAACTGTTAATATCAATCCGATGCTTCCCGATAACCCCTGAATAATTTCAGTGCTAACTGTATTAAGATTTATGGCTCTAAAATAAGGCATATTATAGGCCATTAAAAGTATCATTATACTTAAAGAACAACCGGCAAAGGCGAGTATTAAGGTGTTGGCCATTGTACCCATTATGTCTTTTCCTACATTCATTCCTGATTTAAAGAGTTCTGTTTTACTCAATCCAGGAACCTTTTTATGTATCTCAAAGATGACAGAAGCAATGGACATACCTACATCCATCACTGCTCCAAGAGAAGATATAATAATGCCTGCAAACATTATCCCTTTTATATTGATAGGGAAACTACTAACTATATAAATAAGTTGTTCGCTGGCTTCTCCGGTAATACCGGTAAGATGGGCTAATCTCCCTGAAATTAAGGAAATAATTCCGGCAATTACTACTCCTGCTGATGTCCCAATTATGGCCGCCAAACTCTTTTTATTAAATCCGCCAATTAACATCAAAGATAAAAATATTACAATAAAAGCCGTAATAACAGCCAATAAGATCGGACTATAACCTTTAAACATTAATGGTAACATAAAAAAAGCTATTAATAGTCCGGTAATAACCAGGGAAATTAAAGCCATTAAACCCTTTATTCTTCCTACCCCAATTAATACAAAAATAAATAGAAAAATAAGTATATATAGAACCTTATCCCGGGCATATGTATCGACTCCAAATGAAGAGGGTTGACCTTCTTTTTCTTTTACAGCCAAAACAATTTCTATACCATCTTCTGCTACAACATCATAAACCAAATCACCGTGTAATCGAGAATTGGTTAATATCAATTTCTGACCTTTAAATTCCCCAGATAATATTTCAATTTTTAATTCCTGAGTGCCTATATATACACCCGGAATGTATCCTTCTTCGGTCAAATTACTATCGATTACTTCTAAGACTTTTGCCCTTACATAAGTAATATCTTGGTTATCCACAGAACTATTTCTATTATAAGCAATAAAATGATAAAATAATGATAAAATAATAAAAAATATAAATATCCATAAGAAGATATTAATTTGTTTTTTTCCCATAATTATTAACTCTTAGTTTCTATTTTATTTAGAAAAGTTTTAGGGGTCAGGTCTCAACATTTGACATAAGTTAATCTTCACCGATATAATCAACTTGTTTATGTCAAATGTTGAGACCTGACCCCATTAATTAGACCTCATTAGTTTCGCTTTTTAATTTATTATTCTGTAGGGATAAGTATCTCTTGGCCACATCTGATAAGTCTTGAATTTGCTATTTCATTACAAGCAAGAATTTTTTCTACAGTTGTTCCAAATTTTTGGGCAATCTCCCATAATGAATCACCAGCTTCCACTATATAAAGCTTGCCGACTTTATCTTCAGATAACCAATTTTGCTTCTTGGGAGAAATAACTCCCGCCTTTTCTACTGATTCCATCAGGGCATCCCTTATAGGAATAAAGGTATCCAATCCATCTTTAGAATTTTTAAAGTTGTATTTATCTCCACCGGTGAACATAAAGTCATTGGTTACCACAGTGTAGTATTTATCCATCTCTACGACAGTGCCATCTTCTAAAACCATACTGGTAATTCTGTTACCTGCTTCTGCCTTAGAATTATAAGTTACTCTTACCCCGGCAATCTGAATCCAACCGATTTCATCATTCATTATACCATGTTCGATATTTGCCTTTATATCTGCACCGGATAGATTCATAGTATATAGAGTGTTATCAAAAGGCATAACTTCATACAGTATCCCAGCAGTAATGTCTCCTGCTGGAACAGGAATTCTCAGTCCACCACCATTAGTCATAGCAATCTGAACTCCAGCCTTATCTTTCATTATTTCACAAGCCCATTCTCCCAGTAAAGACGGTCCGGCATATCTATCATGATCTAAATCCACCGTAGTTTTTCCTAATACTTTTCCTAAAACAGGATCAAGTTCATTATTGTATCTTTCATAGATTGTTAACATATTAGCATCATCCTTGAGTGTATCTGCTCTATCATAAAGATTGTCTAAGAAAGGTTCTGCGCTTACAAGTTTGTTATTCTCATCAAAAACAAAAGTTAATTTAGCAAATGAACGGCCATGTTTATAAGCTTGCACCAGGGGCTTGCCATTTACCATGCCGCTAACTCTTTGGTGGGTATGCGCAGATATTACTGCATCTACTCCATCTACTGCACACAAGTCAGCAGCTTCACCGGTAATATTCCCTTCTTTGTCCTGGAATGAACCAAGATGAGTTAAAGCGACAATAATATCAGCTCCTGCATCCTTCACTTGTGGCACCCATTCAGTAATTACTTCTATAGGGTCTCTGAATTCATAATTTTCTACATTTGCTTTAAGTGTTTTGTAAGCAGTCTCCGGGGTAGCCAAGCCAATAAATCCGACTTTCACTCCTTCTTTTTCAATAATGGCAAATGGTTCAGCCCAATCAACCGGCTGATTAGTTCTTTTGTCATAAATATTAGTACATACAAAGTCGAATTCACCATCTTCAGCCCATTTAGTAATTCTATCAATTCCCCAATCAAATTCATGGTTACCAACTGCAGATAATTCTATTCCCATTTCTTTAAAGACTTCTGATACCGGTTCACCATATAATAAATTGGACATAGCACTGCCCTGATAATTATCACCGGCAGAGACAATAATTGTTCCTTCCGGATTCTTAGCCTTTTCAGCCTTTAAAGCATCAACCAGCTTTACTGCTCCTACATTTTTACCAGCGGGGGCAAGAGCACCATGATAGTCATTAATTGATAGTATAACAATCTCTTTTTCGGCGGCTAAAATAAAAGATACGGAAGCTAAAATTAATAAGAAAGTTAACAAGGAAATTAGCAGTCTTTTAGTTATTTTAAATTTCAACATATTTGTATAAATCCTCCTTAAATATTTTTTAATTAATCTTCTAATTAATCAAATCCTCACTAAACTTAGATCTTAAGTAACTGTGCTAAATAAATCACCTCCCTCTTCTCATCTTATGCTTAAACTCGCGGCTACCAAATTTTTTCTTGTATTTAAATAATAACTATAAATATTTTTTAATATGTACGAGATATACGAGAAGAAAATCTTGCTTAAGTTTTAAAAAATTAATCTCTTTTCTATTTTCTACATCTGTCTTAAATAATCCTTCTTTTTTATAAAAATTCTTTTAAATAAATCGAATTATTTTTTGTTTACTATTTTTTTGCTCTTTGCAATAAAATTTATTTAGTCCATTGTTTTATAACAGGCCACTATTTCACCAAAATAAAAAGTATGATAGTCGTTATTCGCATAAACATCTTCTTTGTATTCTTTACACAGAAAATCAGGATTCATTTTACTTTTATAAACAATTTTACATTCATAATGAAATCCTGATATATTAATAATGGGGGTATCTACTTTTTGTGCATGAACAATAGATAATTTACATTCTTTGAATTTATCAAAATTTCGACCGGATTTAATACCACAAAAGTTTAATGCTTCCTTCAATTCATCAGTTGGAATACTGACCGTAAAACTGGAGGCCTTTTCGATAATACGATGGGTAAAACGGCTCTTCCTAACCAAAACCGTCATTATCGGCTTTTTCCACATAAATCCGATAGCAGCCCAGCCTATAGTCATAACATTTATTTTTTCACCATCTTTAGATTTAGCTACCAGGAATGCACCTGTAGATTTTATCTGTTGCATAACTTCTTCAGCAACAGATAAATAATTAACATTTTTCATTTTAATTTGTCTCCTCAAAGATACAATAATAATTATATTTTAAATTTCTTAATCAACTTCCTTTAATTTCTCTATCATTTTCACAAAATCATCTATCCATTCGGCAGCAAAGTTTACACCTTTAGGGGTGGGAATGTATTCATCTCCGTCTTTCACTTTTACATATTGCCTTAAATCAACTCTCTCTACTCCCCGAAACTCACCGATAGATAAAACCAATCTTTTATTATCGGTAACATCTAATTGCCCAATCTGCTTCATGTTTTATTTCTCCCTTCTTTTTTATCTTTCCTATTTTTTTCTAGTCTACATCTCGCATCATATTTCTTTCCCCGAAATTTGCCAAATTAATTATTTTAACTGAATTATTTTTATATAACTTTCTGATCTTCTCTATCTCTTGCTTGAAATTAGAAGAAATAATTATTTCTAATAAATCGATATTTCTCGCATAATTAATTACATTTTGGTGAGGAGGCGAGGAAGCGATAATATAACACTTTATTATTTTATTTTTCACTATATATTCTTCCAAACTTCTAAGGCATACTATTCCTATCTTTTGACCAAAAGATACAATTACTTTTTCTTTTTTATCGTTCTGTTTTTTTCTTTTGAAAAACATGTCTATTTCCTTTATTAAATTAAAAAATAGCATCTTCCGGTTTACCAGTCTCCCAATCTGCCAGTCAGTATTAGTTATCCAGTTAAAATACAGGTTTTCAGTTATCAGTTTCCGGTTTACAGTCTATTTTATTCTTTCTTCTTTTTCTTTAACCAATTAACCAACTAACTCTTTTCTCTAATTACTCATTACTTATTACTTATCACTGTATTCTCGATACTCGATACTATTTCAATTAATTCATTCTCCGATAAAAGACTTCACCCAATCAGGTTGATTCGGTCTTTCTCTATTTTCTCCCACCTTCTGCCATTTTTCATCAGTCAATCTATCTTCCGTGGGATGTTTAAATTCATAATAAGAAAAAACAGCTCCCCGACAGATTCTCACTCCCCGGGCAGAATTTATTATAACATAGATATTAAATGGTGAGCCAACTCCCTCCTCTAAAACTTGTCCGGTATTTACATCTGTATGGACATCTGCCACAATTTCCATCTTCTCATCAGTATCAGAGGTTATCTTCTCTAAAATTTCTGAGGGGAATTCCTTTAAAGAATTAAGCTTTTTCCCGATATCCCAGATAAGTTCATATTCCTCATTATCTAAGAGTGTATCGCTAATTTCTTTTTCAGAAATGATTTTTAATTTATCTAATAATTCTTCAAATTCTTTTATCTTCTCCGGAATTCCTTCGATGGCCAGGTCAAGGGCAATAAGATTATTTCTTAAGTCCTTCATCATCTCTTCTAATCTGGCATAAACTTCCGGATAAGGTTCAACATAACCGTAGGTTAATTTTGGTTCTGGAGGCATCCCTTTACCTGCCATAGTATAGCTCTGCTTGGCATATAAAATGGTATCATGCCTTAATTCAGTCCAGGAACCCAGCACGGTCTGCAGCTCCTTATCTATCCAGGCAGGACTTTGCATAAAGCAAGGTGAATTTGTATCTTTACTCACCTCTAATAAGGGAAGCAAGGCATAAAGCCAGCGCCAGTAGAGATTCTGTTTCCATTCCTCTGTGGTTTTAAGAGAAAATTCTTCTTTTAAATTATTTAATTGATTATAATACTCGGTATACTCTGTATCTCCTTCTACCTCTAAAATTTCCAGCGCCCTCTTTGCTCCCAGCACAGCACATATATCTAACCCCCGAGGGAAAGCCCTGACCGGGCCAAAATTGGGGATAATCTCCATTGTAAAAGGTTTCTTATCACCGGTATATTGCATAATTACCTTCTTACCTTTAACTCCAAATACTAATTCCTGAAATATATAAGAATCAGGGATAAATCTCTGCCCCATAAATCTAAAACCCTGAGTTAAAACTCTAAAATCGCCATCCTCTGCAAAGGCTAAACCAGAAAGAATCTTAGGTGCTCTTAATTGTATCGCCTTATCAATAAATTCAGCGAGCTTTTCTTGATTATTGTATTTATCCACAGATTCATTGGGGGAAAATATTTCCTCAATAAGTTTTATATAATCATCGACATATAAATCGTCGGTCTTTCCCACAAAATAGACTGTAGGCTCATAAATCATCTTCCATAATTTATAGGCACCTTCATCTCTTAAAAGGGCATCTGCCATTAAAATAGCTTGCAGGGTCATCCTCCTACCATAAGTTATAGCCGGTTCTTCTGAAGACGGTCTTAATTTAAAATCAATACGCCCATACCACATCATAGCCTTAAAATAATTTTCCAACTTTTTATTTCTGGTGTAATGGCCTCTGGGGATATACTGGCTATAATCTTCGTAGGCATAAGGAGTTTGATAAATGCTGGGATTTTTTATGTAGGTTAAAAGTTCTCTGAACTCTATCCCTTTATGATTTTTTATATTTTTACATTCTTGTTCCACTAACTCATCTAGCCCATAACCAACCTGATATTCAGGTTCAAACTGCCTTTTAGCCACAGCAAAAAAACCGATATTTAATTTAGCTGCCTCTTTGACCTCTTCACTGCTTGCTTCATTATATTGCTCAATAGAAAGTTCGAGCATGCGGTCAGTAAGTTCGACTGCTGAATCATAAAGTTTTTCTACTTCTAAAATTCGCAAAAGATAATCAAAAAATATATGACCGGTATGAAGAACTGCATCAGTGGTTATAAATATTGGCTGGTTGGTATCTTTGCACTCTAAGTAGATATTACTTATCTCCTTGTAATATGCAGGTGAAACTGCAAAACCATTTTTTCCAAGAAGTTCAGATACTGCAGGAGAAAGATGAAATTGGCGCATATTAGAAATATCTTCAAGAGAATACAAATCTATTTTGTTTTCTGTTGAAAAAACTGGCGAAGTTGATAGAAAAAAGAGGAGTACTAAATATAGAAAACAAATTATAATTTTTCTAAAATTAACTCTTTTCATTAAATTTATCCTCCATTCTCTTAGTCGTTAGATTTGAAACATGTTTTCAGTTGACAGTTGTCAGTTTTAAATTAACTAGTTATCAGGATATTATATTTTCTGTCATTGCTCTGATTTATCAGAGCGCGGTAATCCCTGTTTGAGATTGTTTCGGTCGCTTCATTCCCTCACAATGACAAACATGTATTGCTTTTTGTGTGCGGATTTATCCGCCCCGAAACGGGTTCGATGAATCGAACCCCTACCTCCTAAACGCTCTCTGCTAATAATCTTCTGACTCCCGAATTCTTTCTCTTCCTTTCTTCACGATATACTATACACTCGATACTCGATACGAGTTTATTCAATCGATTCTCTTAACAGGTCAAAAAAACCATTTAAATAGCCTAAGCCTAATAGCATATCTTTTTTCATCAAATTAATCAGTTCCTGGCTATCCGAAGAATTGGCTACCCTAATTATTTCTTGTTTCTCAAGTATAAGTAATTCTTGATCATTATCTAATATAGGAAATAATTTCATAGTCTCTCGATAAGACAAGGTAAAATCTTTCCTGGCTTCCTTACTTAATTTAATGGTACTATCTATTACATCATCTATCTTAACAGTTTTCACCTGGGGAAGCAGATTATAAAATTCCTCTTTCTTGTATTCAAAAAGATATCCATTGAAATCTTCATATCCGTAATGAGCATTGGTAACCAGTATAGTCAGTTTTTTTACATTAAAAAATTTCTTAAAGAGGACATCCAAAGGAGCTGGATAGGTATGATAGGGTTGAGATACGTCTTCCAGGTAATGGATTGCACGAGCAGCAAACCTGAAACCCCAATAATTATCGCCTTTCCCAAAAGCATTCTTGGACATTTCAAAGAAGTGATTGGCTCTTTTAGGAGCATCTCCGGCCTTCAGTAAACCTGCAAATACTGAAAAATACATATGACGATACCCCTGACTTCCCCCGGTTAAAGTTTGTAGTTTATTTAATTCTAAATTAGTATCTAAATCCCAATCCGGTTCATCCGAATAATTAATAAGAATATTTGAGGCTTTTGTTTTTCCTCCAATCTCCCCCTCCACATATTTTATTACAAATTCCGGATTATATTCATCCTGGTCTATCTCTTCATAAGTATAAGGGGTTACTTCAATTTCAGGGAAATTGCTTATCCAATCATTACTTTTTATAGCCAGTTCGGTATAAAAAAAGTGACTGTTCCAGGAAAACACATTTATAGAACTTAAGGCAAAAACTGAAAGAACTAGCAGAATAAGAATGGATATCTTCTTTTTAAGCTTCATAATTACCTCCTAAATTTTGTTTTGGATTTCCGCTGCCCCAAACTATTCAAAAGGGAATTTATATTTAGTTAAATTAAGTTCTTTTTTCAAGGTAAGAATCTGTTGCTGAAGATTTTGATTTATAGGGGCACCTTTATCTTTTCTCTCTAACCAGACCAGATATTCTTTTTCACCAGCGGTGTAAATTCTCTCTGCTTCGGGAGCTTTTTTAGAAGCTCGAAGAGAACGAAGAATATCTCCGGTAATTTTCTTAAATGATTCAATATCTGTAAAGGAGGATATATTAATGGCTATAAAAAAATGTCCCAGATTAATAGGTGCGGGTTTACCCTCCTCTACTCCCAATAACATCTTAAGATACTTCCCGTTTTGTAGAGCAGCCGAAAGGATTTCTACTACAGTAGCATAACCGTAACCTTTATAACCGGCGGTTTCTTCTCCGATACCTCCTAAAGGAGCAAGAGCAGCCTTCCCTGTTTTTAAATCTTGTAAAATTTGATGGGTGTCTGTTATGGGTTTTCCATCTTCTCCAATTACCCATCCCGGAGGAATATCTTTTCCTGCCCGATCATAAACTTCTATCTTTCCTCGTTGGGCAATAGAAGTAGCACAATCAAGGACAAAAGGAAATTCTTCATCTGAAGGTATGCCAAAAGTTAATGGATTAGTTCCTAACATATTTTCTACCCCAAAAGTAGGAGCAATAGAAGGACGGGCATTGGTACCGGTAATTCCAATCATTCCTTCTTCAATGGCCATCAAG
>Ga0255384_10074_pt1 | contig 17545 bp, 13 predicted proteins | sample ANMaggSeSYBR01F7_FD_182106 | JGI IMG/M metagenome (GOLD analysis project Ga0255384, IMG submission 182106) | Sediment cell enrichment communities from methane seep in Santa Monica Basin, California, United Staets - ANME aggregate JGI... | ecosystem: Environmental > Aquatic > Marine > Cold seeps >... | reverse complement strand
TTTGGGTAAAAGAAGAGTCACTTATTACCGCATTGGTGATTATTATGATTGGAAAAGAGATTACCCTATTAATCTTCAAGAGAAGCAGAAAGATGGTAAACCTGAGCTTATTTTAGAGTTTGAACCTACTGCTGAAGAGCTTGAAGAATTTAAGACTGAAATAAAAAGTCGTTTAAGTGGAACTATTCCTTTACGTATTGAGATTGGGAAAAAAGATGTTTCTGTTGCAGTACATAAGAGAGGAGCTGGATCAGCTGCATTATCGAAAAAAACTGATCGCATTGCTAGTTTTATCATAAAAAAGATTGATTTTGAACATATTGAAGCAGTGCGAACTGCAAATTCCGCAGTGCGAGTTGTAACAGAAATGGTTGAGAGAGAGTTAGAACAATTAGAAAGTGACGATCAATATGTTGCAGCAATAAAAAAGATTGCTGAGATTCAATCACCGATTCTTAAACGTTTATCTTCTAATATTAAGGAAACACTTTCAAAATTCCTTCATACTGTTAAAGATGTATCAGTTTCAATTCCTGAAGAAGTCAGATATCGGACAATTAGGCGTGGATGCGAAATTATCATTGATGATGGTACGCCTACATTACTTGAAAATAAAGGTGATGGTGCGCAAAGTTTAGCTGCTCTAGGAATCCTACGTCATGCAAGTGATCGAGTTGCTCGCTCAAGAAATTTAGTAATTGCAATTGAAGAGCCTGAATCTCACCTTCATCCATCTGCAATTCATGAACTTAAAGAGGTTTTAAATGAACTTAGTAATGAACATCAATTACTCCTTACTACTCACAATCCACTTTTTGTAGATAGACGTGCTGTTTGTAACAATATTATAGTAAAAAATAACAAAGCTAGACCAGCAAAAAATATTAATGAAATTCGTGAAATATTAGGAATAAGAGCATCTGATAATTTACGAAACGCTGAGTTTGTGCTTGTTGTTGAAGGTGAAAATGATAGAAAAGCAATTAAAGCTTTGTTACCAGAACGTTCAGAATATTTAAGTAGTTTAATTGAAAATGGTACTATGGCTATAGATTCATTGGCTGGTGGAACCAATCTTTCATATAAATTATCGTTGTTACGTGATAGTCTTTGTATATTCCATGCATTCCTCGATCACGATGCTGCTGGCAAGAAGTCCTATGAACATGCTCGAAAGCAAGGGTTACTTACTGATAGGGAAGTACATTTTTCAGTTGTTCCAAATTTACGAGAGGCTGAAATTGAAGATCTCTATCTTTTAGATTTTTATCATGATGCTATATATAATCATTATGGCGTATCTCTTAAAAAGAAAGAATTTAAAACTAAAAAGAAATGGTCAGATAGGGTTGCTGGTTGTTTCCATGCAAGTGGAAAAGATTGGAATGATCGTATCGAAGGAGAAATAAAAAATCATATTGCTAATCTTGTTGAACAATCTCCCAGGGGTGCGGTTAATGAAAATTCTACATCATTGAATGCGCTTATTGAATCATTAGAAAAAAGGTTAAAAGAAAGAGAAAGTGCTAAAAAAATGGATGTTATCGAGGAATAATAAGCTTAGTGCAGCGATTCATTGTGATCTTTAAAAGGAAAGATATTTGGGTTAGATAAAGTCTTGAAAACCAACCCCAATTCCCTAAAAACGATATTTAATTTTTAATACTGTACTGTAAAACAGGAGACCGTTGTTAATGCTCAGTAATTAAGTAACTTATTTGGTATAATTATACCACTAAAGGAGGTACTTAATTACTGAGCATTAACAACGGTTCTTCCGACAATAAAAAATGTGAAACGAAAACAAAAGGAGAAAATGTGAAGTTGTGAAACCTGACCCCGGAAATCTTATAAGATATAAAAGGAGAGAAAAAATGTTTAAAGCATTTAGTAGTAAACAATTAACCAATAATAAGAACATAATATTAGGTAGTCAGGAAAAGCAACATTTGCTTTTTTCATTAGTACACCTAATCTTATGTTAGGCCAGTTTATATAAAAAGTAGTTTAGGAGGTAGATTATGAAACTTATTTTTCAATCATCACCCAGTATAACTGTCGCAACAAATACGTTTATCAATGTCCCTGTCATTCTGAAGTATGAGGACACACCACTTATGGAAGTCATTAAGGAACAAGGTATTGGTTTCACTACGCAAATACCAATTTATCACTCGGATGGAACATATCTGGCGAAGGTTAAAGGCAACCGAATTTTTCCTACAGAGGCTGGAAAAAAGGCCAACATCAACATAATAGACGAACCAGGCAAATTTATATGCAGCCTTGAAAATAAAGTAATGTTCGAACTAACACATGGTATTGGTGATTCATTCAAAGCAAACGCAGAGTTATATACACCAGATGGTTACTTTGTTAAATGCTCAGATTCGCCCAAGCCGGAACTCTTCGATACATCTGGGAGTGGGATTCAGATCGGGAGAATTGCTATGAATGGAAGCACCTTCAAGGATCTTTCTATCGGCATTTGGATTCGCAAAAATGGTTCTGTTGCTATAGGGGTAGTTTAATCCGCTTGGCCTACCATAGCATCCTACCGGACGTCTTACAGCCGTCGGTGAGACTGTCAAGGGGACGGTTCTTCTGACAATATAGGGTATTGCAATATGATAAAATAGATAGCAGAATATATTAGCGAGAATATACTACAGTGAGTAGAGCGATTAAAAAAATGAGCGGGAAGATGAAAAGTGATATTGCAAGACCTGAACCCATAATACCAATTTGTCTTTTACGGAAGCGAGTATTTCTGAAGAGCCCAGTGCGGTAGTTCCGCACGCTGGGATCTGTGCGGGGGCAGTCGGGTAACCGGCTGTCCTACCGTGACAACCTATGGGGTCTGAGGAGTTTCTTCACCAGATGGTGGAGGTATTGGTTATTATTATGATAGATGTCCTAAAGGAAGACTTCGTAAAATGGAAATTAAACCATAGAAAAGATAGGATGTGCCCTTATTTTAATTATTTAGTGAAGGAGGAGTAAAAAGTGATAGTTTGTGGGGTTCAGATAGCAGGTAGTAAAGCTATATTCACATTTTTAAAAAAGAAAAATGGTGATATCCGAGATATTACAGGCAACTTTAAAAAATTAGAATTAGCAAATGACGAAAATTGTAATGAAATTTGTTCCTTCAGTGAAGTAATTAGATCACACTTTGATAATTTGAACCCAAGGAGGATTGGAATTATAAAGCGCAATAAATCTGGCCCATTTTCTGGCGGTGCAGTTTCATTCAAAATAGAAGGATTAATTCAAATATATGAGAAAAACGATGTTGAACTTATTTCACCACATACGTTAAGGAAATTTCAAAAAGAAAAATCTCCTGTAATAACTCCACAATGTAAATATCAAGAAGATTCGTGTCTTTTAGCTCACTATCTCTTAGGGGAATAAACAGTGAAAAAAATACCAATCGATAGCTTACCAGTAGATAAAGAAATAATTGAATTCATTAAAAATCAAAAAGGTATTGCAATCGATAAATATTCTGAAAAAGGAGGCAATGGTGAATTATTTTTTGGTACTCATAATATATTTAAAATAAGAGTAGCCTTAAAATTTTATTATATAGATACAAAAGCTGCTCATGAAGAAGCAAAATTACTACAAAAGATTAAACACGATAACATACTTGAGGTACTAGATGCAAAGTTGATTAGTGATAACTATGCTTATTTTTTAACACCAGAGATTAGCGGTGGTGATTTAGATAAATTTATGAATTCACATATAATTAACACATATACAGCTCTTAAAATTATAAAAGGGTTATTAGCCGGTGTTACCATGTTACATAGTGAACCAAATCGATTGGTACATAGAGATTTAAAGCCAGCTAACATATTAATTAATAATAGTAACACTCCTAAAATTGCAGATTTCGGGTCAATAAAACACATTCCTCAAAGACTCAATGCCGTAAACGGTTCTCGCCATTCATTCATATATCGTCCACCAGAATCAATTGAAAGGAATGAGTATTCGTTTCAATCAGATATTTATCAAATTGGTATTATTTTATTTCAACTACTGGGAGGTTTCTTCCCATACAGGGAGGAGTATTGGTTAAATTCAAGAGATAGAAAGAAACATTCAAATATTATCGAAAATTTCGATAGGCAGCGATTTTTTAACAAAGTATTAGGTAATAGAATTTGTAAGGGAAAACTTTTAGATTTTAGATCCTTACCTGCATATATCTGCAGGAGTCTTAAAAAAATTATCAGAGATGCAACTTATCCTGAATTTAATAGAAGGTTCAAAACAACATCTGAATTTTTGAAAGCAATACATGATTATTCTTCAAATGCGGTTAATTGGTGGCGAGAAGGTAATATTTTTCATGCGTTTAAGCCAGATCAATTCCATTATCGAGTTACCTTAAGAGAAAATAAATCAATTTTAGTCCAAAAATTATCTAAATCTAAGACATGGAGAGCAGACAATAAAATATCTGGAAATTTAGAAGAAATTAGTCAGAAAATAAATAAGTTGTAATAAACATTCTTGGAATAAACAGGGCCATATCCCATTTTCTTAGATAATTAATATTTTACTTTTAAATTAGATAAATAGGGAGGTGTGTCAAGTCAATAATCCGGTATCTTTTGCGGAAAACCTATAGGATCTGAGGAGTTTCTTAACCAGATGATTTAGGTTTTAGGTATTACTATAAATATATGTACTAAAGGAAGACTTCGTAAAAAGGAGATTTAAATGAGCCTATTTAGAAAAAATAAGAAAATAGAAGGTGAAATTGGATATTTTGGCCTTCAAGAATGGTGGTTAAGCGATCTGACAAAAGAAGAGCAAAACGTTATACTTTCTGTTTATAACCCACTGGGGATAGGTGAGGATTCACTTATTAAAGGTAAAATATTTTCCACAAGTCAGACTGTGATAGGGCTATTATCAGGATTATCTGGCTGGTTTAAAAAGCCAGAATACCGTGAAATTGGTTATAAGATAATTAAAAAGGCAGAAGAATTAGCCTCAGATAAAATTCCTTTTTTGGATCTACATTTTTTATATCAACCAAAAATACAAATTTACTATCGCAACCGAGATAATGACGAATTTGCCTTATCATTAGCTATAGAAGCATGTAAACAACAAATTGGTATATCAGAAAAAGCAAAAGAAGCATTTATAAAAGAAATGGGTTTACCCCTCCCAGGACATGTAGGATATAAGCAATTATGTATAATAATGGAAAAACAGAAAGATTACGAAGAAGTTATTCGGCTCTCAAAAATTGCTAAAGAGCAAGGCTGGAGTGGGGATTGGGATAGAAGAATCGAAAAATGTAAGAAGAAAATGGAAAATATTAAGTAAAAAGAGCCGATCTAATATTTATTAAAAATTAATAAATTAGTGATTTACTTCGTATAACGCAGCATATGTAACAGGAGATGGGTTGTACTAGCTCAATAATTCGGTAACTTTTTCTAACTTTTCGTGGGGGTTTGATAATTCCAAGTTCTCGATGTCTTCTCAAATGATTAGAATATGGCAGGAGACAGCCTTTATTACGTTTTTATTATATAATAGTGAGGTATAAGAAATGGCACAATGTAAAAGGTGTGGCAAGAAGGGTTTTTTTCTTTCGGTAAGTGAAAATGGCCTTTGTGAATCCTGTGAATCAATTGTTGTTATGGACATCCAGCAACGGGTAAGAATTATTAATGACTGTATAAAATTAGTTAATGAATCCAAAAATATGAGTACACGGTTAGCACGCTATGATCTTCTTAGGGAACACGCACAGGTTTTACTAGAGTACGAGCATAGGGGGATACCAACGATTAGTCCTCCTCCATCACAGTTTTTATCGGAATATACTACCAAACGTGAGCAAATTGTTTTAGAGGGTATTACAGCAGAAGTCGAAAAAGCCTTGGCTAGAGCAGAAATTGCAACAACTCCCCGTACGAGTATTAATGAGTCTAACAAAGCGCTACTTAAAATACGGGAAGGCAAAGAAGAACTTAATGACAAGACAAAGCTGGATCAGCTGGAGAATCGTATTCGACATTTTTCACACGAAAAACAACTAAATGAGTATCTCGAAGCAGCTCGTAAAGCAGAGTTTAAAGGAAAAAAGAAGAAAGCCTTAGACCAATATCAAGAAGCATTATATTTTCTTCGAAATGATGATATAGAGGATTCATTGCAAGAGGAAAAAATAGGTAAGATTGAAGCAAAGATCTCAGAGCTCTCAGATTAAATGCTCTTAATTCAAGTAAACATCGGACAATGACAGCAAATAAGGAGAGATGAATAGAGGTATTAACATTTTGCTTGTCAAAGTAATAATAGATAGAAATAATTTTAATTAATGAAGATTTTATTATCGTAGAAAGAAAAAAAGATTAAAAAACTTTCAGGGGAAACCGAGGTAAAAAATAAAATGAAAATACTTCATACTGCAGACATACATTTAAGAGAATATGAAGACGATAGATGGAAAACTCTTCAAAAGTTAATTGAAATGGGTAAGAAGAAGAAAGTTGATATTTTTGTGATAAGCGGAGATCTCTTTGATAAAGACGCTAATGCTGAGAATCTAAGGCCCAAGATACGAAATATATTTTCACGCAATGGATTTAAAATTGTTATAATCCCAGGTAATCATGATTGCAATTCATATAAAAGTGGCATGTATTTTGGCGGAGATACTACTGTTTTAAGTGATTTAAGCACCCCTTTCGAATTAAAAGATATAAGGATATGGGGAATGCCTTTTGAAACGATAGAGGGGAAAAATATTCTTATCAAACTACACTCTCTTGCAAATAAATTAATTCCTAATAAGAAAAATATCTTACTTTATCATGGTGAGTTGCTTGATGCATTCTTTTCCAGGAGAGATTTTGGTGATGAGGGAGAAGAAAGATATATGCCAGTAAAACTTTCCTATTTTAATGATTTAAATATTGATTATGTACTTGCTGGCCACTTTCATTCAAAATTTGACATGTGGAAATTGAAGAATGGCGGATACTTTGTTTATCCTGGTTCGCCTATTTCAATAACAAAAAGAGAAAAAGGACAGAGAAAAGCAAATATTTTTGAGGTTGGAAAGCCACCAGAGGAACAACTTCTTAATACACCGTATTTTGAAGAGGTGGTTATAGAATTTAATCCATACATAAACGAAAAACCAATAGAGATCGTAAAAACAATTATTAAAAAAATTCATCCGGAAGCCAGGGCTATTTTAATAGTTAAAGGATATGTTAACGGCAAAGAGATTAAGATGGGTGAATCTGAGATTGTTAGAAAAATAAAAGAAATTATCAATGAAAAATGTATTGAAGAACGATATGAGTTTAAAGATATACAAACAATATTGGAAGATGATTTATTCAAAAAAATTATGTGTAAACTTAAAAAATCTGATTACGAAGAAGAAAAGAAGAAATCGATGCAGGAAATAGCGATTAAGGCGATGATGGAAGTAAAACAATGAAAATAAAAGAATTTTCAATAACACATTATGGTCCCTTACCAGATACAGGAAAAATTTTATTAGGTAAATTTAACCTTTTTTTTGGCAAAAACGAAGATGGAAAAACCCTAACAATAGACGCCTTTGTAAAATTGTTGCTGGAAAGAAACATGAAAGAATTCCAGAAAATAAATCGAGTAGATGAAAAACCAGAAGGCTATATAATTATAGAAGACGATAAGGGCAAGGAAATAAAATTATCTAGGAAGAAAGATTTAACAAAAACAGTAGGCCTGACGACCTCAGAGTGTCGTAATATTTTTATAATACGGAATAGTGATTTATCCATTGCACCAGAGAGTGAATTTTATACTAATGTGACAGATCGTCTTACAGGCTTGAGAACTAAAGAAATATCTTCAATTAAAAAGAAGCTTCAGGAGCTAGGGAGATTAACAAGGGCAGAAAGTAATTCTGAATTTTCTGATAAGAAGGAATTCGAGTATATAAAATCTAGATTAAATGATGCATCTAAATTACTTGAGGAAATAAATATTTTAAAAGATAAAATTATAAAAGAAAAATTTGACATACTTGAAGAAGAGTCAGTCAAGTGCAATGAGGAGATAGAAGGGGTTGAACAAGAAGTAGTAACTCTTGAAAACGCTAGAAAGAGAGAGAAATATGAAAAAGGAAAAGGAGCCCTGGATAAACTCAAAGAGGCTTTCGAAGAACTTAGGGATTTGAAAATCTACAATGAAGATGATAAGCAATTATGGAGGGATCATGAACGAGATAGCCAAAAATATAATAAAGAAAAAGAAATATTTTCTGCAGAAGTTAAGGAAATAGAAAAGGAATTCAAAGATACAACCAAAGAATTAAATGGGGTAGAAAGAGACTCCCGGATTTTTGATGAGAGAAAGAAAAAATTAGACGAGGAAATTAGACCAGAATTGAAGAATTATGAAATTAAGAGCGGGGATTTAGCGAAAAAAGAAAGAAAAAATAGATATTTTACTTTAATGGGTATAATTTCTGCAATTCTATTGGGGATATCTTTACTCGGAGTTATTCTTAATGCGCCATTGCCATTTTATATTTTAGTAGTATTCTTTTTAATTTTTATGATTTCGGGCGTATTTAAGTTTCAATTGACAAAAGATGATGCTTGGCTTGCTAAAGAGTTTGAAAGGATTAAATTAAACCTTTCAAAGTATGGATTAGATGCAGAAGATATAGGAAATATTTTATTAAAAATTCAAGAGTTTGATGAAAAATATTATAAAAAAAATAGTGAGTTACAAGATATAAAAAGAAAGAAAGAAAATTTAGAAGGAAAAATTAAGGAATTACGATATAAAAAAATACCAGATATAAATAAAAAGATTGAAGATACTGAAGATAAGATAGATGAAATTAAGACAAAGTCAGGAGAAACATCTTTGGGAAGATATACCGAGAAAATCAATGCAAAACAAAAACTTGAAAGATTAATAGAGAGGCAAAAAAGTGTTTTGAAAAGTCACTTTGGAGGAAATAACGAGAAATTAGAAGAAAATATTTCGCGATGGGATGAAGAAATTGGGAACTTTGCGGAGTATAAGGATAAAGCCAAGGAGATAAAATATAGTGAAACCGCTGTAACAGAATTGGAAGAGAAAAAACAGGGATTTGAAAAGAAACTGGAAGAGATAAATGATAATATGGAATCTCTTCAAAAGGAAATGGAGGAGGTACAGCGAAAAGTAAACAAGATTTTGAGAGCAGAAGAAGAATTATACTGTAAGACATCAGTAGATTTAAAAGCAGTCAAAGATAGATTGCAAAAATTTATAAACAAAAATGAGAGTAATAAAGATAATGTATTAGAAGTCATAAAATATTTTGAAGAAATAGAAGCAGAAGAAAAAGAAAAGGTTTCTGAGCTTTTTGGTAAAGAGAGTTCTATCTCAAAGTATTTTAATGAAATTACAGATGGTTTTTATAAGGAAGTTACTTTTAGTCAAGAGACAGAGGGGATTGAAGTTAAACGTATGGATGGGGAGATACTGGGAGCAGAAAAATTATCTGGTGGTGCCTACGACCAATTATATTTTTCTATTCGTCTTGCCCTTGGAGAAAAACTCCTAAAAGGCAATAAAGGGTTCTTCATTATGGATGATCCATTTGTAAAAGCTGATCCTGATAGATTAAAGAGACAGATTAATGCATTGAAGAAAATTACTAAATTAGGGTGGCAAGTTCTTTACTTTAGTGCAAAAGGAGAAATCTATGATGCTTTAAAAATAGACATAGAAAATGGCACTGTTAACTACATTAAATTTCAAGGTTTGTTCTCAAAAAAATAATGTGACAGGGAACGGTTCTTTGTAGGAACAGAAAGCGTCTCCTGTTCCTACGAGATGTTAAAAATTAAAAAACGGCCTCAGTAAAATGGGTAAGTTAGTCGAAAAAAAGGAAGGTAAAATATTGTGAATAAAATATATATTCCATCAGATTCACCTGATAGGTGGAAAGATTTACTGGCACAACCAGAAAAACAATGGAAGAAAGGTTATTCAGCACGGAGTTTAGCATATTGTTGGCAAGAGGCAGATGGTTTTCCAAAGAGGGTCGTAAAGACATTTCAGAATTCTAAGATATCTCTATTTAAAAATGTGGAGTTATTATTTGCTTTTCCAGAATATAAAGTTCCATTACCCGGGGGTAAGAGAGAATCGCAAAATGATATTTATGTTATAGCAAAAAGTAATAATAATCTTATTTCTATCATGATTGAAGGAAAAGTCAGTGAACCCTTTGATAAACCTGTATCGAGCTGGATAAGTAATTCTGGTGGAAATTCCGGTAAACAGATTAGATTGAACTTCTTATTAAATAAATTAAATTTAAATCAGGCTCAAGTTCAACATATTAGATATCAACTCTTGCATAGAACTGTTTCAGCCATAATAGAGGCTCAAAGAATTGGAGCTAAAAATGCTTTAATGCTTGTTCACTCATTTAGCACAGAAAATGAATGGTTTGATGATTTTGGTAAATTTGTTAAATTGTTCGGTCTAACTGCAAAAGAAAATACTATTGTGGGTCCTTATCAAACAGATGGAATAAATATTTATTTTGGTTGGACTAAAGGAGATGAAGATTACTTAACAAAATAGATAAAACTTAAAAAAGATAGTGAAAAAGATAGTGGGGTTCACAACTTCACAAAATGTAAAACTAAAACAGAAGAAGAAAATGTAAAATTGTGAAGCCTAACCCCGAATCTTCAATAGAGAAGATGTACCAAGTCAATAAAGGAAAATATAGGACACATCCCACTTTCTTAGATAATTAATATTTTGCTTTTAAATTAGATAAATAGAGAAGGTGTACCAGGCTAATAACTCGGTAACTTTTAGTGGAAAACCTATAGGATCTGGGGAATTTCTTTAACCTGATGGTTGAAACTTTAGGTATTATTATAGATAGACGCCCTAAAGAAAGACCTCGTAAAAGGGAAAATTAAACCATAGAAAAAATAGGATGTGTTCATATTTAAATTAATTAAAGGGGACTTAAATTATGAAAAAGAAATATTTTTTTGTAATTTTATTTTTGATATTAGCCATATTTTTAGTAGGTTGTAACGGGGTAGTAACTCCCGCTACAGATGAAGCAAAAATAAAAAGCGTTCTCTATGATTATTGTCTTGCTTTAAACGATCAAAATTGGAGTAAAGCCAAGAGTTATTGTATATATGGATCAGATGTATATTATAGTATTTGTCTTAAAGAGGACATCATTAATACTTTGTATTTGTACTGTAATATTGTAACCTTAACTTATTATATAGATATTATTAATATTGATATTGGTGGGAATTATGCGCAGGTTTATGTTCATACAACATCTCTTATCACTGCGTGTGGATATTATGAAACTTATGATCAGTATGAGTATGGTAATTTGCAAAAAGTCGGTAACAGCTGGAAGTTGTATTAGTCCATGTAAAAGGTTAGACAGCAAATACGGTAAGAACGAACATGGATTAGATAGTTAAAAATCTTTTGAGATAAGAGGGCTTAAATTATGAAAAAAATAATTATTATATCTATAATTGCGTGTTGTTTATTAAGTTTTATGGAAATTTCTTGTTTGGCTGAAAAACCTATGAGTCCCGGGGAATATTGGACTGGTCTTACAAAATTAGATAGGAATGGTGTTAAAATATCTGAGTTGGTTAAAAAAAATTATATAAGGGGAATTGGAAAGGGTATTTTATCAACGGTGACAATAATTGATTTAAATGAACTAGATTTTGACAAAATATGTGATCACGCTAATTTTGTATTACAATATAACGAAGAAATTATGAAAATTATGGATGATTTATATAAAGATCCCGCTAATGTTAATATTAAACTTGATTGGATGTGTCTAATTGCTTACAGTAAATTAAAAGGTGAGGATGTAGAATTATTAATAAAGGATGGAAGGATATTGGGATTATTGCCTGATTTATAAGAAGAATCAAAAGACAATTGGTAAATTAAAAGTCGAAGATATAGAACCATTATTATGAGAATTAAGAGAAAAAGCATTACCTTAAAATAAATTCTATGCAAACAACAACCCTAATCAGCTAAAAGGGCAGGGGAGGGAAAACTGCTCTTAAAAAAATTTAGTACTCATACAAAAGTAATTAATATTTTTTAAACTTGGAGTTTTGATATGCCAAAAAAAATTAGAGAAGAAGTTTTTAAAAGAATAATCTTTGCAAAAAAGCTTTATAAAGATGGAGAACTAGCTTGTAACATAGGAAATGATCAAATGGTATTTGCTAAAGGATTATTACTTCTACATGATGCTACAGAAAATGCTTTAGGGGCAATTGCAGATCATCTTGGGGCTGGATTAAAAGGCGATAAATACATTCTTCAATATTTTGATCTTATCAAGAAAGCAGATATCCATAAAAAAACTTTGCCATATATGACACAAATTCGAAATTTAAATACTATCAGAAATGATATAAAACATCAAGGAATAATTCCCGACATTAAGAGCAATGCTCATTTTCCTTCAACGGTTTATCAATTAATTACTGACATTTGTCAAACTTACTTAAAATTAGATTTTAATTCAATCTCGCTTATAAATTTATTAAGAGCAAGAATTTTAAAAAAAATAATGGAACAGGCTGAAGTAAGTTTAAAAGAGAAAAAATACAGAGAATGTCAAATAAATTGTAGAAAGGTATTATATTTAGTTTTTGAAAAACAATTTGATATTCGACCTTTTGAAAAATATGACAAAGATATACAAAGTAAAAGTGCTTTAACAAGGGCTTTATCTAGGCCTCATTCACCAGCACCTAAACACGCTAAAAATAAACAATATATAAAAGAAAATGTAAAACAACCAACAGATTTTATTGTAATTGATTATAACAAAATATGGAGAGATTTGTTAGGAAATGGAATTAACTTGGTAGATTTTTCAAATGTAATGTTACTAACTCCTAAAGTATATTTTTTTGAAGAAGAAAAAGATTGGGCTATTAAAGAAGACGTAGATGGAATTAAGTATAATCAGGAAAATGCTGAATATTGTTTTAGAAAAACTATAGAAATTCTATTAATAAAACAAGCAAATGTTGAAAGAGAAAAACGTTTTTTGGCAAGAGAATTAAAACCAATAACAATTAAAAATAAAAAAATAAATGTATTGGAAAAAGCTTCTTTAAAAGCTAATGTAGTATATAAAATGAAAAAGGATTTACCATATGAACTAATAATTATGGATGAAGTGCGGGGATTAGATTCTAAAAATAAATATTATTATATATTAGTAAGTAAGGAAAAAGATAAAGATAAAAGTAAACTTATCCTTTTTCATGGTTATGTATTAAAAAGTGATCTTAAATAGATTCAATTAGAATAAGATTATAGATGTATATTAGTTTAATATATTTTTATAAAATCCTTGCCCCAAAAGAGCAGGGGTTTTATTTTTAGATCACCAAAAAATAGACCTCGTATTTTCGTTTTTAAGGGGGGTCTTTTGCAAAATAGGTACAATCATAAGAGTCAAGTCAAAATTCCTTCATATACACGGTATATGAGCGTTTTTTAAAATCCTTATAATACTTTATTTGTAAGGGTTACGGCGTTTATACTAGTATTTAGTCGTTAGTCGTTAGTATTTAGTTAAGGAAAAGATAGATTCCTGCTTTCGCAGGAATGACAGAATGGGAGCAGGAATGACAGATGGGTATAATGGGATTGCCGCGTCGCTGCGCTCCTCGCAATGACAGAGGGAGGAAATACTTTCAAAGTCTTTGTTTGTAAGGGTTGCAGCAGTTTGTATGAATTTTATTATATAAAAAATATAGTAATGTTTATAAATATTATAGTTTTTTTATAGTTTTTTTGTAAAGAAAAATGTAAATTGGCGTATAGGAATAGCGGATAGTTATTAAAATCAGTCGTTAGTTGTTGGTATTTAGTATTTAGTTAATAAAAAAACTAAGGATTTGGGTTATAAACGAGAGAAGAAATAATAAAAAAGTAAAAGAAAATACAAAAAGAAATGAAAAGGATGGATTCCCGCCTGCGCGGGAATGACAAAAGGACAATAGGAATGACATAGAGGATTGATGGGATTGCCGCGTCGCTACGCTCCTCGCAATGACAGAAGTAAGGAACACTCTAATTAATAACTTTGATCATAGGAAAAAGAATGATGAAAAGAGGGTATCTGGAGAAATTTATATTTTTTTCAATTTTACAACGTCCTATAATATATCTTATGTAAAGTAATATACATTTTATTATATTTCCTTTATTTTTTCTTATTTATTAACTATAATGAGAAGATTTATATTATATTAATATTATTTTATAACAGTTAGCAAGTTAAATGAAAAGCGGCAATTAAGTTAGTATTTTTATAAAGTTTGTTGTATTCAGTACATGCATCTCCGGTTTTTTTTACAATTACTTGTTTGATACCAGATATTTTTATATTTTCTATTAATTCTTTTGACACCTTCATTAATCCGAAATTGCCGGTTCCAATAATTAAAACATCAGGTTTCTTATTTATTATTCCCTTTATATCGTCAATACAAAGATTGTGCCCTTCCTTCCTCCACCATTTATCATCAATACTATTTTTATAAATAATAATATCGGAATGATATTCTTCACTGTTAATTATTATTTTTCCGAAATTATATGATTCTATCATTTTGTTTTCTCCGGGACTTTTTATATTTTTTATAAAACTTATTCATTTGTTTATATATTATTTAATACTACAACTCTATTTAAAAATCCTTCTTTTTCTGAAAATACTTATAAAAAAAGCCCTTCAGCAAAATGCCAAAGGGCTGGAAATTGTCTGGCTCCCTTTATTGAATAGCTTCAAGATTCTTAGGTGAGGTAAAATTATTGTAAAAAGTTTTCCTTATCTTAAAACAATGGGCAACAATAAAGACAATTTAATCTAAGATCACTATACAAAGAGGGACATCAAAGCACTCCTCTTATATAAGTAGTTGCAACTATTTTATATTTATAATTTTCATCAGATAAAAACACAAGGAGTTCCGATTACATCTGAAGTGAACGGATACCAATATACACAATCTGGAGGAGGACCTGCCGGAATACCTCCGGTAACCTCTATAGCACAATTCTCCGTTAAACCATCACCAGATAGAATAATTTTAGCATAAAACACGTTTTCATTACCTACATTATCAACTAAAGTTACTACTGCATAATAAGTGCCTGCGGTAAGACAATCAGTGGTACACTCGATGGGACATTCAGTACCAGAACAGCTGCCGATTGGTTCTTCACAGATAGAGGGATCACAACATTCATCAAAAGGATAATCATCATAAAGAACAATAGACCAGCTGGCTAATCCGGAACAATCATCATCACAGCATTCCTCACCTTCCGCACACTCAGGATCAGTTAGAGTACTTTCAAAACTTATAGTACAACCTGCACATTCGCAATCACCTACACTAATCTCAATTTCAGCAAGAGGATTACCGCAATCTACAATCACCGGGAACCAGATACAGACATCTGCCTCACATTCTCCTGATGTTACCTCCACATAGGATGCACAGCAATTACCACCACAGGGTCCAAATTCACCTGAACCGGTCCAGATGGTTTTATCGGCATTGGGGAATAAAACGACTTCAGAACCACAATCTATACCATTAGGGACTGACGCCTTACTGTAATCACCGCCACAATCAGTGATGTAAGCTCCAACTCCACCTACTACAGGTGCAGGGAAAGTGACAGTAATATCATGGTTTCCACCACTTACATAGGTTTTGCCATCAACTACTACAGAATCGGCAATAACTACAGTCACTCCTCCTTCGCCTTCTCCTTCGCCTTCGCCTTCAGCTGGTGTTGTGGGTAAACAGCCGACAAAGAGGAAAGATGCGAGTGTGACTACTAAGAGTACTAATAAAAGTTTCTTCATTTTTTTCTCCTTTCATTTATTTTATTATGAAGATAGCTATTTAATTTCTGTTTTTAAAATAGCTTCTTACTCTCGCTGCTTATGAGGGAGCTTTTACTCCTTTCATTTCGTAAGCACTTTCACATCTTGACCTGATACAGGCCAAGAAACTACGATTATAGTCTGCAAATTATAAAATATCAAAATATTATTAATGTTTTATTATATAATACGATATATTTCAATAAAGGTTATTTTTTAACTACTTCTTTATATCTAAAAAATAATTTCTCTTTTTTTATCACTACTCTTTCTTCTTAAGGGGAAATAATTAAATTCTTGAGATTTTTATATTGTATTCGACTCTTTAGATCAAAAATCCTTCTTTTTTGCAAAAATAATTTATAAAAAACAAAAAGCCCTTAAGCAAAATGCCAAAGGGCTTAAAAAGTCAAGGCTCCCCAGACAGGATGATTTTCGCAACTTTTGTTTAAATGATGAGACTGATAAAGTATATCATAAGTTAGAAGAGACAATTAGCATCCGTTAAAAATTAACAAAAGGGAGCACTAAATGAAGTGATCCCTTTTGTTTTTATTTTATTATTTTAACTAATTAAATTGCAAACAGACAGATCGAATAACAGTTTCCAATTGTATCAGTGGTTTCATCATCCCAGCTTACACATTCGTCAGGTGGTGCAGACCAACCTTCGGTAACATCAATGTCACAATCAGCACCCAAGACAATCTCGGCATAGTATACAGTTTCAAGACCGACATTATCAACCAAAGTTACTACTGCAAAGTAAGTACCTTCTGCTAAGCATTCAGTAGTACATTCGATAGGACAATCGGTTCCGGAACAGGAGCCGATGGGTTCTTCACAGACAGAGGGGTCACAGCATTCATCAAAGGGGTAATCATCATAAAGAACTACAGACCAACTGGCCAGTCCTGAGCAAATATCTCCACAACATTCCTCATCATCCTCACAGTCAAATGACTCTGCGATACTTTCAAAGGTAATCTCACAACCCTCACATTCACAAGCCTCAGCGGTGATTTCAATCTCAGCAAATGGGGGACAGGAATCTACAATTACCGGGAACCAGATACAGGCTTCAGCTTCACATTCTCCGGCATAGATTTCTACATAAGAAGCACAACATGGAGAACAAAAATATATTTCTTGTGGTATCTGTCTATCAATACCATTTATTAACATACAGCCAAAGTAACCTGAGCCGGTCCAGACTGTCCTGTCTTCATTGGGAAATAGGACTACATCGCTACCACCATTCAGTTCGCTCTTATCCACTCCAATTTCACCATAATAACCACCACAATAGGTAACAAAGGCTGAAACTCCACCGACCACAGGTGCACAGAAAGTAACGGTAATGGTATGATTTCCACCACTGACATAGGTCTTGCCATCAACTACTACTGCTCCATCTATCTCTACGGTTGTTTCACATTCTCCTTCTCCCTCTCCTTCGCCTTCAGCTGGGGGTGTTGGTAGACAACCGACAAAGAGGAAGGAAGCGAGTGTTACCACTAAGAGTACTAATAAAAGTTTCTT
>Ga0255384_10073_pt1 | contig 17642 bp, 19 predicted proteins | sample ANMaggSeSYBR01F7_FD_182106 | JGI IMG/M metagenome (GOLD analysis project Ga0255384, IMG submission 182106) | Sediment cell enrichment communities from methane seep in Santa Monica Basin, California, United Staets - ANME aggregate JGI... | ecosystem: Environmental > Aquatic > Marine > Cold seeps >... | reverse complement strand
CCGGAATTTGATGATGTGCCCTGCTCTTTCGAATCATACATTACTGTCCCCTGATCTCAAAACAACAGGAACAAGTCCATTGTATTCAGCAGCTGTCATTATCCTGACATGCATATCATCTGCTGTCTCCCATACCTTTGTAGTATGCTCTCTGTAAAGCGGATCTCTCAAAAGATGGTGGTCGTATATAATGAGATCTGGAGCACTTTCTCTGATGATCCTGATGAGGTTATTTATGGCCCGATCAAGGTTTGTCCTGCTGAGAAGATGACCTAAAAGGTAGGTTGCCGGACCATCCAGTATCAATATATCCGGATCTTCTTCAATAATCCATTGTGCATGGTCTTCAATGTTTGGTCCCTGCAGATCCGATGTATGAATTAATTTTTTACCCCCGTATTCTATGATGGTGGCGATGACCCATCCCATTGTAGAATATTCTATTCCATGGAAAAGGGGACGGCTGAAACGCACGCTGGTACCACCAACTTCAAATCCTGATCCATCTGAAAAATGCATGCGGGAAGGTACCGGCTCCACCCATCTCCCAGAGGACCAGTGCTCCTGCATCTTCTAAAATCGTTTTCTCCAGTTTGATATTAGTTCTCCCCTTCGTTCCTGATAATTTCCGAGATATTTGGAAAAAGCTATGGGTAAACATTCTACTGGATCTTTGTATTGTTTTTGTCCTGGTGGAGAGTGTTTGAGATCAGTTTTATTGACCTTACTCATCAATTGTAGGAAATCTCGGGAACGCTCCCACTGTGACTGGTTTATCCAACGGTTCGGATTCTTGATCCACATATCACTATTGAGATATATCTCACATGATTCTTCATCTATCATATAATGATCAAAGTGATAGTGGCTGAGAACGATGTGTTCTGCCTTTTTCATTTCTTCTTTGATCTGTTTTATGGCGCTTTGTAGGTAGAATTGTTTTTCAGGATCTTGCAGCGGAAAACTCTTTTGCATGATCGCAGCTCCAGGATCGATAAGTATGCTGGTGTCAGGGGTTTTCACAAGAGTGCATGATGATTTGGCACCCATTGAATCAAATGCTATGAGCCGAAATTCCATTTCTCCAGACAATACCATCATAGATCCATCCATGAAAACCGGTTTAAGGAAATAAATACTAAACGTGCGTTTCCTTCAAATTTCCCTGACATGATTTTTGTTCTATGAGAAAATAAGCGTATCGATGTAAATATTCTGACTACTGGTTATGTCAATAATATATCCAATATTAATTATATATATGGGATTTTCAGAGACAACATATATTAGCTAATCGAATGTATATTCTATTGGGGGTTTTAAAAATGTGGAGTTATTCAAAAATTGACACCGAAAATCTGAAAGCTATCAATGAGCTGGAAAGTAAATTAGGTATAGCCTTAATTGCTTTTTCAGATGAGAATATCGAGTATGCAGACTTAAATGAAGATGCTGCTAAAGAAGTAAAGGATCTGGAAAAGAAACTGGGTCTTTCACTGCTTGCACTTAAAGCATAATAAAATAGTGGATTGCAATATTTTGCACCCACTACCTTTTTTTTCAATTTTAATGATTCCTACGTTAAGTTGATGAAAATACCTTTGTTCATTGTTCAGATGATCAGCAAGATCGTCAATGCTACAGATCCCGCCCGAAAATATGTAAGTATATTTCCTGAAATTGCACATTTTCTACTACAAAAATCTAATCTGGAGTATGTTCAGTATGTTCAAAGTACTGCATTATTGTTCTGTTCAATGGTTTGAAGTGATGGGAAAACAGTTTCAATAACTATTTATTTTAAGATCCGCCTAAATAATATTGAGGGGAACGTATGGGAATCCAATAGATCGTGGGGATCTGTATTGGAATCTTTTTACTATCTACATATTAGACCTTCTGGAAGGTATTTTATGGATGATGAAATAAGATCAAAACGTCCGAGAGACATATTCAATGAATTGAAATGGAGGGAAGGCATGGATATAAGCGAATGTAGCATCGAGTATATCCACAGGGGTGTGCCTGGCAATACAAAAACTGTTTCAGGAGAGGATATCGTAGGTATTGGACACTTATTCTTCACGCTTTTTCCAGATACCATGATACCATATCATAGGATACTTCTGATCAAGTACAAAGGGAACACAGTATACGTAAAGGCTGAACCCGAACATGTTTGATCTGTAAACTTTTCCAGAACTGATCATTCACAAATACAATCGTTCGCTAATTTCAGTTCAAACTCGTATAAATACCATCATATGATACATTTGTATGTGGTTAATTCAAAAAAGAATCTAACTCAAACTCCAAAAATAATTTTGGTGTCCAGATCGGACACCATTTAATTTCATCTTCATTTAACGGCAGATTGCTTATTTTGCTACTACCCTAACCATATCAACGAATGCATCTTCCTGCGAATTGGACATCTTTCCTCTGAATTGAATCTTGAGGCTGTTTATGTCGTTTACTTCAATGTTTTCTTTGTGCCAGGTGTTTTCAGTGTCAACATTTCCTCTTAATATTGCCTTTTCTGTCCAGGTAGCTCCTCCATCTGTGGACACATCGAATGCAAGGTATTCTCCTTTGTCGAGGTAATTTTCAATATACCAGGAGAAGGTAATTGTAGCGGTTGTTTTGCCACCCAGGTCTATATCTTTAGAGGTTAATGCTGCATCTTTAGCCCGGCCATCGATTCCAGCAGACCATCTGCCGTCTATTGCCCGCTGAGTTGAATCATACCAGTCTCTTTGTTTGTCTTCGGTCCACAGCCCGTTCCATTCACCCTGCTCAAAGCTATCATAGAATACCTCTTGTGGCCCACTGGGTGCTTCGTCAACTGTTACCGTTGTGGTGTCTGTATCGGTGAGACCATAATTATCCATCACCCTCAGTGTCACTGTGTATGTATTTGGATTAGTGTAGGTGTGAGTAGTGGTCACTCCGATTCCTGTGTTTCCGTCTCCGAAGTCCCAGTCATATGAGACAATGGATCCGTCAGGGTCGGATGAAGCAGAACCATCAAAGGTTATTGGAGATCCTTCATCCCCCTCAGAGGGACCATTCGCATTTGCCACAGGGGCTTCATTAATAGTCAGTGTCATATCTGTGGTCAAGGCATCTATGGTATTTCCTGATGGGTCACTTATGATCACGTTTTTCAGACCGATTGTCGATGTACTTGTTGCCTGCTCTTTTACACTCATTGTGATGCTTGCAAATGACTCAGGTTCTATGATGCTTGAAGGAGCCAGTATCACACCGTAAATGTCTGAAAGTATTCCTGCATTGTTGTCTATGTTTCCGTCGTTAAAAAATATTGAAGCTCCATTCTGGCTTAAGAGTATGCCTTCAGATACGCTATCTACCTGTATTTTTGAGCTGTCAAACTCGAGATCAAACTGTAATCCTGCAATTGCAGTATCCGGTACTACAAAAACATCGATTGTGAAGCTTTCACCGGGTGTGGCGATTTGAGTTGATGGTTCAAGTGTTACGTCTGCTGCAGTCGAATTGAAACAACCAAAAACAAGCAGAAGTAAAAATATAGTAATTATTGTAACGTTTTTGATGGGTAAGCCCTCCTTTTTAGGGCTTGTGGATTTATATCTATATATAATTATTCGACCATTTTGATAAAACTCTCTTATAATATTATATTCTAAACAAAATCATTTTGGCATGTCTCAAAGAGAGTTCATAAGAAAGTTAAATGATCTACTTTATTTAATTTCTTAGAGCAAAAATGATTGCTTGAAAATTAACCTAAATACTCCGATTTTCTCCAAACAATAGGATTATTGAAAGTTTATGGTAAACTTTCTGTTTAAATCACCAATAACTTTCTAATATTGGTATGTTTTCTCTCTTTTACGTATTGGATTCTATTTTGGGAGTTCGGTTTTTCTTAGTTACCTATGTCCTTTAAAATAAGTGCGGGGGGAGGGATTCGAACCCTCGAAATCCTTCGATACCAGATATTAAGTATCCATCCTCTTAGGTGAGAACACATACTCTTCAGAATCTTCAGTTACTGAAAATCTTCCATCTTTGATATGAAGTTTAGTACCATCAACTTGCATTGATTCCATGACCTTTTAGAAGTAACAATTTCGTGAGAATCTAGCTAAGAATATTGAAACTGTCCGATAAGATTTCCTGAGTAAAATGTGTAGAAATTGGGTAAAAGAGAAGAGATTCTATTTGAGTAAAAGTTGAAAGTATCAAATTTAGGCTTAACCTAAAAAACAGTGACTTTCTTAAATAGTTTATACAAATGTTTAAATAATATAATCTATAAATTTAGAGTGTTATTGGGGAATAACACAAAACATATCTATGATCGAGGGGCGAGCAATTGGGCGATGACATCTCTTTTTGAATAGTGTGAACTGTATATTTTTTAAAAGTGGGGGGTGGTTAGATGATTCTATGTGAATGCGGGGAGTTTATCGAAGATCATACATTCGATGATTATACGAAAAGTTCAGCAAGTCCTTCTACAAGAACCATAGGACATGAGAATTGTGGCCTGATATTCAATTTTATTGACGATAAAATATCAAAGAGGTATTCGTCCAGAAAAGAGTTGAAAAGCTTATCCATGGTTTTTGCAGAGAAAAATGATCTGAATCAGGAATTGATTGGAAGATTCTTGCTAGAAGTTGACAGACTCAAGTCTTCTGGAAATCTGCCGGATTACAAAATAATTCTTGATGCATATGAGAAAGTATGGACTAAGTGAACTGATCGTATCGATAAAGTTACAATATTCATAAGTGGGACAAATCAATGAAAGTTGAAAAGAATGGACGATCCGATATTATCTCTGAATCAAAAGAAGATGAGAAAACATTCGGCGTAGCATCCAATATGAATATTTACAACGATAATTTTGATCATCTTCTAGAGGAACTTTCAAGAATTGATCTTATCATCTGTAGAGGTGTAGAAAAATACAGGACCGTTCAGCATGATGATATAGACGATCTTCGAGGACTATACATATCAGATGACGAAGTAAATGAGATCATACATGCTTCACACTCTGCTTTCAAAAATGATGCCAGTATAGACTTTGAACTTGAAGAAATTAAACAAATATCAAGGAAGATCAGTCGAAAAAAAGATGAGAGCATCAAAAGAGGAGCACAACTGAGACTTCACACGCTTTCGCAACTGTTTAACCTAGATCCTTTTGAAATAGATATTATTTTGATATGTCTTGCGTCAGAGCTGGACCTACGGTACGAAAAGCTCTACTCTTACATTCATAATGACGTGACAAAGAAAAGACCAACTGTTGATCTGATAATGAAACTTCTCTCTTTTTCAATAGGAGAAAGGTTCAAAGCAAGAAAATATTTTTCGCCAGATTCTGTATTAATCAATAATTTTCTAATTCACCTCGCTAGTGAAGGGACACAGGGGCAACTACCATTATTATCAAATTCGCTCAAATTGGATGAGAGGGTAATAGACTTTTTGCTGGGGTTTGATGAAATTGATCCTAAATTAAGGAATTTCTCTTCTATAAAAAGACCAACTAAAATATTCAATGACTTGATCTTAACTAATGATGAGAAAAAAACATTAATCGATATTGTAAAATGTCAGATCCACAATAAAAATTCAGTGATGTTCCTGTTCCACGGTCCATACGGAACTGGAAAAAAAGCAGTTTCAGAAGCAATTTGCAAAGAATTGGGAAGAAAGATGCTTGTGGTGGACCCTGAGTTCTTGTCGAATAGTGGATATTTCGAAACACTAGATATAATTCTTCGCGAAGCGATCTTACAAAATTCTGCATTGTATTTCGAGGGCTTTGATGAATTGTTAAAAGACAGCGATTCAGGAGTTTCCCCTACAAAACTGATCCAGAAATTAGACAGATTTCCCAATTGGATATTCCTATCCAGTAACCATTCGTGGGAGCCAAGATCGATTCTAAAAAATAATGTATTTGTTACTTATCCTTTTCCCATACCTTCCTTCACAATCCGCAAACAACTATGGGATATACATCTAAAGAACGATTCGACCCCATCCAACGATCTGAATGTAAATGCTCTTGCCACGAAATTCAACTTCAGTGGTGGTCAGATAAAAGATGCTATCTTCACAGCATCTAATGCTGCAATGACAAAAAGTCCGGTCAGCCCTGTATTATCCATGAAAGAACTGTATCAAGGCTGTAAGGCTCAATCGAATCAGAAACTAACCACTCTTGCTAGAAAGATAGAAACTCATAATGGGTGGGAGGACATCATCCTTCCAAAGGACACAAATGAGCAATTAAAAGAAGTATGCGGATTCATCAAATACAGAGGAATTGTATACAATGACTGGGGATTTGATCGAAAATTATCTATGGGTAAGGGATTGAATATCCTGTTCTCCGGTCCCTCTGGTACAGGCAAGACGATGGCTGCTGAAATAATTGCCAAAGAGGTTGGACTTGATCTCTATAAGATCGATCTATCAAGTGTGGTCAGTAAGTACATAGGCGAAACCGAGAAAAACCTGAAGAAAATCTTCAAGGAAGCAGAGACCAGTAATGCCATACTCCTCTTTGATGAAGCTGATGCCCTTTTCGGAAAAAGGTCAGAGGTCAAGGACGCCCATGACCGCTATGCAAACATCGAGACGAATTATTTACTCCAAAAAATGGAGGAGCATGAAGGTATCGTTATTCTCGCAAGTAATTTCAGAAAGAACATAGATGAAGCTTTCCTGCGCCGTTTGCATTTTACAATTGAATTCCCATTTCCTGATGAAAAGTCCAGAGAGATGATCTGGAGAAACATATTCCCAAACCAGACACCTATCGGGGATGGTGTGGACTTTAATTTCCTCTCAAAATTCAAGATCACAGGCGGCAATATCAAAAATATTGCTCTGTCTGCTGCCTTCCTGGCAGCAGGTGATTCCAGTGTTGTTGAGATGGAACACATGATCAAAACTACAAAAAGAGAATTTCAGAAAATGGGAAAACTCTGCAACCAAAGTGATTTTGGAATTTATTATGATCTAGTCAAATAAATCCGATTTTTAGCTGCTATTGTTACAATTCTCATTTGTTGGAAGTTGGATCTGTACATAAGAAACTATTTTCCTAAAATATCAAAATATGGGGATAAAAGAGTGTCTGATTATACAGTAATAGCAGAAGTGGGAGATACATTAATAGATCTCTTAAGAGAGAACTTGGACCCAAGTATTCAGAATTCAATAATTCTGACATCTCCAGGAGAGATTGAAAGCAATGACAACATACGATTATCTCTTTTTCTGTACCAGATCACCGAGAATACCTATATGAAAAACCAAGAGATGCAGCTGAATGACCCTCTTGATCCCACCAGATTAAGTTTCCCACCTCTGACCCTTGATCTGTACTATATGCTAACATCTCATCCATCAACTGGAATACAGGACAAGACCGAAAGGACAAAAGAAGAACACAGCTTGCTGGGCAGAGCCATACAGATCTTTAACGATAGCTCTATCCTGAAAGGTTCGACTTTGAGGGGAAGTTTGGCTGAAAACTATGAAGAACTGCATATTACAATGACCAATCTAAATCTGGATGACATGACCAAGATTTGGACCACATTCCAGGATACACCTTTCAGACCTTCAGTTTGTTATCTGGTGACACCTATAAAGATAGATTCATCCCGTGAGAAGATCGTACAAAGAGTCGTATCCAAAGAAGTAAGCAGCTACTACAAAGAAAAGGAGAGGAAATAAGGTGACATTTAAAACTCCTCACATCACGTATCATGATAAGGTTATTTCCACTAATCTCTCTCTGGCAGTATGGGTAACAGATAATTATACGGAAAAAAAACCTATTGGCGGTATTAAGGTAAAAATAAAGGATGAACAAATAAAAGCTATTAAAAATCCGAGTGGATATTATTGCTTTAACGACCTTGATCCCGGAAGTTATATTGTTAATATCGATTCTGATTATTATTTTCAAGAAGAAGTAAAAGTCGAGGTTCCATCAATTTCTGATTCAAACAGAAAGAACCCCGTCGTCGAAATTTCTATGAAACCTAGGCCTTCATATCCATTTCCAAAAAATTCAACACTTGTAAGAGGACTGATATCAAATGGAGATACCGTAGCAACAAAAGTAAAAATTGTAGATGAGATTCCAGAGACCCAGGCTGACGATCGGGGTGAATTCGTTCTTTACATTAAAGAGGCTGTAAAGGAGAAAAATATCAATATTCAAATTACAAAGAACCAAATTTCCAAAATGGTTAGTACGACAACTGAAGGAAAACCAATCTCCATAGAGGAGGGAAAAGAGATCTTTGTGGGAGTCATTTCTTTTCCTTAAAATGTAACACCGATCAAATTACAAAAGGGGGTTAAAATGCCAGGATATATCGTATCAATATAAAAAAGTTATATCTTTTACTACTGTGGGAATTTAATGCTTTTAATAATTTTGTTTTAAATTTTGACGTTATATAGAATTATTGTATTAATTGACCAGGAAATTAAACAATTTAATGGAGATGCTATTATGCCAGAATATTTATCACCAGGAGTATATGTAGAAGAGTTTGAGATCGGAGCAAAGCCGATGGAAGGTGTTTCGACAAGCACTGCAGGTTTTTTGGGAGAATGTGAAAGGGGACCAACAACACCACACCTGATAACAAGCTGGCTTCAGTACCAGCGTGTTTATGGTTCTTATTTCGGAGAAACTAAATATCTTCCTGGTGCAGTGGATGGATTTTTTAAGAATGGTGGCCAGAGGTGCTACATAGGTCGAATTGTCAAAGCTGGTAATAATCCTGCTACGAATGCCAGTTTAAAGTTAAAAGCCAATGGCAGAAATGCTTTGACCATAGAAGCTGTTGGTGAAGGAAACTGGGGAAGCAGAGTTGCAGTAAAATTATCTAAAGGAACTTTTGATGGCTTTAAGATGAGTGTTTTTTATTGGAAAGAAATGCCTTCTTCCCTTTATGACCCATTCGTAGAACCAAAAGTACAACCCCGTCCTACGACAACTGAGGTCTTCGACAACATATCAGTTAATGAAGAGTCACCTGACTATTTTGAAAAGACTATCAATGGAATTTCGAGTCTGATAATGATTTCTAAAAAAGAAGGCGACTCCGGTAATCTCCCTGATTCTCTGGAAGCTTCTTCTAGTGTGAAAACAAAAGCTGATGAGAAACCGATAAAAGTTGAGGATAAACCGATAAAAGTTGATGAGAAACCGATAAATGATGACAAGAATAAAAATGAAGATAAACAGAAAGTTTCTGTGAAAGCAACAGAAGAAACTATTACAATAAAATATCTGAAAGGAGGTAGTGATGGCGGAGTGATTGGATTATCCGATTACGAACGTAGCAGTCCTGAGGAAGACAAGCCCGGCAAACGCAGAGGTATGACCGCTTTTAACGCAATAGATGGCATTTCAATTGTCTATGCACCCAATGCCTACGCTATTCCAGGCCTGGTAGGATCTTTGATCTCAAATTGTGAAAATCTCAAAGACCGTTTTGCAATTATTGATGCAGAACAAGGCTTTTCAAATGTATCTGGTCTGAATCCCAGAAGTGACACTCCAACAGAATATGCAGCTTTTTACTATCCTTGGATCAAGGTCATCAATCCAGAATCCGGTCTTCTGCGTCCGGTACCACCAGGAGGTTATGTTGCAGGGATCTACGCCCGCAGTGACAATGAAAGGGGAGTACACAAGGCTCCAGCTAATGAAGTTGTAAGGGGTGCCTCCGATCTTGAATTCCAGATCACAAAAGGAGAGCAGGATGTTTTGAATCCCAGAGGTGTCAATGTAATTCGGGCTTTCCCCGGAAGAGGGATCTGTGTATGGGGAGCACGCACCCTATCAAGTAATACTCTCTGGAAATACATTAATGTCCGCCGTCTCTTCATTTTTGTTGAATCTTCCATAGAACAGGGCACTCAGTGGGTTGTCTTTGAACCTAATGACGAAAAGCTCTGGGCACGAGTTAGAGCGACCATTACTCAATTTTTGACAGGTATCTGGAGGGATGGTGCACTAATGGGTACAACAGCAGAGGAAGCTTTCTTCGTAAAATGTGACCGGAGTACCATGACCCAGGATGATATTGACAATGGAAGGCTGATATGCATTATCGGTATCGCACCTGTAAAACCTGCAGAATTTGTAATATTCAGGATAGCTCAGTGGCAGGGAGGATCAGCAGCTACAGAATAATTTCCAGATAATTTACCATTGGTAAATTCCCAGATGCATATATAGAGAAATTATACGATTATTATCTTACAAAGGAGGAGAAGATATGCCCGATAGAAATGACCCATACAGACAATTCAGATTCCGAATTGAGATAGACGGAATTGGTCAGGCAGGATTCAGTGAATGCAATTTTGCAGATACTACAACAGATCCAATTGAATACAGAGAAGGAAATGAGCCAACCGTATTTCGTAAACTTTCTGGTTTAACTAAATATGGGAACATCACCCTGAAATGGGGAATCACCGACTCAATGGATCTCTACGAGTGGCGACAGCAGGTAATAGATACCGGCGCAGAAGGTGCGAGGAAGAATATGTCAATTATTCTGATGGACGAAGCAGGTTCTGATAAGGCACGCTGGGATGTTGTACAGGCATGGCCAAGCAAATATGACCCCACAGATGTCAGTGCTAAGGGGAATGATGTTGCCATAGAGACGCTGGAAATTGTACATGAGGGTTTCAAACGGGTTTCCTAAGTATGAGGAGATGATCCTATGACATTTCAAACAGAATTTGAATTTACCTTACCCAAAGGATACGTGGATGAAGAAGGAAATCTTCATAAAAATGGTATTATGCGCCTTGCGACTGCAGCCGATGAGATCCTTCCTATGAAGGATCCCAGAGTGCAGTCAAATCCTGCATATCTGGCTGTTATACTACTTTCACGTGTAATTACAAAACTGGGTGAGTTGCAGATCATCAATACAAAGATGATAGAAGATATTTTTGCTTCTGATCTGGCTTACTTGCAGGATTTCTATGGACGAATAAACGAAAACGGCACAAGTAAAATACAGACCGCATGTCCTAAGTGTGGGCACCAGTTCGAGTTGGAGGAAGAGCCTGCGGGGGAATAATAAGCTACCCCCTCGATCGGCTCTACGGGGAGGTAGCCTTTATCGCCTATCACTTCCACTGGCCTTTTGAAGAGGTCATTAATATGGAACACAGAGATAGAAAGAGGTGGTGTGAGGAGATTTCGAAGATAAATAAGCAATTGAGTGGTGATCAGCAGAGAAGCATTCTTGAGGTATAATAAGAGATAAAACAAACATTTCGTTGTAATCTTAAAATTAGCCACAAGAATTTGTTTATCCAACTATTCTTTTTAATAGAAGTGAGGGAAATGAGATGACAAAAAATCCATATCCATATCCATCCTTTAAATTTCGAATAGAAATTGGAGGAATCACGGTTGCTCAAGTATCTGAGGTGACAGGCCTCCAGATAGAAACCGAGACTGAGACCTATGAAGAGGGTGGTGTCAATGACTTCGTACATAAACTACCTAAAAGGACGAAATATCAGAACATTACCCTCAAGCGAGGTATCACAGATCTTAATGATATGTGGAAATGGTATGATAATGTGGTTAGTGGGAAGATTGAACGAAAAAACGGGGCTATCGTTCTGATGGATGTTACTGGTAAAGATATGTGGCGGTGGAATTTTTCAAAGGCATACCCTGTTAAATGGATAGGACCAGATTTCAAGGCTGATAGCAACACAGTAGCCTTTGAGACCATTGAATTAGCACATCATGGGATCAAGAAGGGGTAATAATGGATAAATCGAATGTAATTACTCTGTCTGATTCACATTTCCACAGAAAAATTGCGAATAAGTATCAGAAGGGGAAAAGAAGATTCATTACGTATCCAATGTTAATTTTTTATAAAAGTCAGGGGAATGTTCTTTCTCAAAAAAAAGAGATGCACATCCTGTTCAAACTTCATTTTCATAACCAGAGTCTAGTGTCTTTCAAAAATATTGTTCAGTCAGTGGATCTGGCCATACAGCGTATGTACCATAGAACTATTTTGAGATATCTTCCCATCAAACATACTTTTCTGGAGAGAATATCCATCTCTCCTTGTATAAAATCCATATTTTCTCGGATTGAAAATACTACAGATCATCAACACTGGAAATATACGCAAATTGAGTCTCAACAACAAAGAAATAGACTGAGACAAAATGAGAAAGGCTATAATTCAATTCAAAATAAAGATAGATGGAAATATGGTCTGACACTTAAATATAATTTGCCCATTATTTCATCTCCTGTTAATTTATCTTTGAACAACATGGCTCCATTTAATGGAAGTGGAGGTTTGTTTAACACTTCTTACCAGAACTGGACGAACTTCAATAAAAACGTAATACAACATCATCTTGACGTTGGAATGAAGACTGCTAATTCTATTGCTAGCTGGATATATAAAAACCCGCAGAACTTAAGTTCTGGTAATGGTACTGCTGTTAGTATTATATCTGCCAAAAGAAGAACTTCCATGCCGGACATTGAAAACCTTATTTTTCATAATATCCGTGCTATACAGCAGAAATCAATCGTTTCCAACTTAAAATTGAACAATTCATACTGGAAAGATACGCAAATTGAGCCTCAAAAACAAAGAAATAGACTGAGACAAAATGAGAAAGGCTATCATTCAATTCAAAATAAAGATCCATGGAAATATGGTATAACAGTTCAATATAATTTGCCCATTATTTCATCTCCTGTTAATTTATCTTTGAACGAAATAGCTCTATTTAATGGAAATAGAGGTTTGTTTAAAGCTTCCTACCAGAACTGGATGAGTATCAATAAAAACGTAATACAACATTATCCTGATGTTGGAACGAAGATTGCTAGCTGGATATATAAGAACCCGCAAAACTTAGGTTCTGGTAATGGTACTGTTGTTAGTATTATATCTGCCATAAGAAGAACTTCCATACCGGGCAATGAAAACCTTATTTTTCATAATATCCGCGCTATACAGCAGAAATCAATAGTTTCCAACTTAAAAGTGAACAATTCACACTGGAAAGATACGCAAATTGAGCCTCAAAAACAAATAAACAAGCTGAAACCAAATGAGAAAGGCTATCATTCAATTCAAAATAAAGATCCATGGGAATATGGTCTAACAGTTCAATATAATTTGCCCGTCATTTCATCTCCTGTTAATTTATCTTTGAACAAAATAGCTCCATTTAATGGAAGTGGAGGTTTGTTTAACACTTCCTACCAGAAATGGACGAACATCAATAAAAACGTAATACAACATCGTCCTGATGTTGGAACGAAGACTGCTAGCTGGATATATACCAAACCACAGAACTTAGGCTCTGGTAATGGTACTGTTGTTAGTCTTATACCTGCCAAAAGAAGAACTTCCATACCGGACAATGAAAACCTTATTTTTCATAATACCCGCGATATAGAGCAGAAGGTAGAACAGGTTGAAAATATCCTGGTTGAAACAAGAGATGCAGTGGAAGAAATTTCCACTCCAGCTTATTCTCAAATTGATATGAGTACAGATAGGCAGATCGATCTTAATGAAATTTCAGAGCAGGTCTATAGATTAATAGATGAAAAAATAAAGATCGAATGCGAGAGAAGGGGAATCCTATAATGGCACGCAACCTACAGAAAGCGTTTATTCGGGCACTTAAAGAGCTCAACTTACATAAAGCGTTTATTGAGGTACTTGAAGGGGAGCAAAAAGGTGAACGAATAGAGATACTTTATTTCCCACCAGAATACACCATGGAAAAGAGTAACTCATTCTCAGAGATTGCGATACCTGGACTTGAATCCCCTTACGTGCAATATGTAAAGGGAAATACAGGCAGTATCACCCTTGAAGCTTTTTATGATACATATGAGGATGGAACTGATGTTAGAGACTACACCAATCAGCTTTCTAATCTAATGAACATTGATCCTGACCTTCATGCTCCTCCACCCCTGCGTTTCATATGGGGCATGCCGGCAAAGGAGCCATTTACCTGTGTACTGGAAAAAGTGACTCAAAAATTCATTATGTTTTTGTCTGATGGAACACCCGTAAGGGCCAAGCTCAATATTACACTTAAAGAATTTAAAATGGAACTCAATGTCCGTGAAAGATCTCTACAATCATCTGATAAAACTAAAGTCTACATCACAAAAAAAGGAGATAGTCTATGGTTGATTGCTCATCAGGAATACGGCAACTCTTCTATGTGGAGACCAATTGCAGACAAAAATAACATTCAGAACCCCAGGTGTCTGGAACCAGGTACTCGATTGATTATCCCGTCGTTGGAGTAAAAGAATATGGAAATATCAGGCCTTGATATCTATGCACCTTTTTTTACTGTTGAATTAGCAGGTAAACCTGAAGCTGAACTAAGAGATAGCATAGTCAGTATAGATATAGACGAGAATCTGGAAAACCCAGCAATGTTCAAAATATCCTTTAATGAAACATTTGATATTCAAACACAGAAATTCAAGTGGCTTGATAACAAACGCATTGATCCGGGTACTAAGTTCACTATTACTTTTGGATATACTTCAGGCTCCAAAAAAAAGGAAAAAATCATGGGTCGAATTAAGTCTGTTTCACCTAGTTTCGATTTTATGGGGATCACGACATTAATTGTGAGCGGATACGATCTATCCCATGACCTTTTGAAAACAACAAAAAGAGATGAACCAAAAAACTTTTACAATAATATTAAATATTCTGATATTGCCGAAGACATTGCTAAAAAAAATAATTTAAAGTCTAAAATTGAAGCGAGCGGAATAACTTATGATAATGTAAACCGAGGAGAAAACGAAAGCGATTACAATTTTTTAAGAAGGCTTTCTGAAGAGATACAATATGAATTTTATGTCAGATTGGAAACCCTTTATTTCCGTAAACCTCGGGACAACATTGATGGTGATATCACTTTCGAACTTGGTAAAAACATTATAAAATTCAACCCTAGAAATAGCATTGCAAACGTTGTAAATGAAGTTGAAGTAACAGGATGGGATGATAAGGATCCAATTGCCGAAACCGCAAAGATAACTGACATTAAAAGTAAGGTTGGGATCCCTGATTTTGAGAACATTGTGAAATCCTCCCAATACAAGAAAATAGAGGTGATAGAAAACAGAGTTGTGCGCAGTAACGAAGAAGCAAAAATCTTAGCCATAGCAGAATTAAAAAAAAGAAATAAGGGTTTTATTGAAGCAAGTTTGCAGTGCATTGGTGACCCTATATTGAGGCCAGGAATCACTATCAATCTAAAAAAAGTAGGTGAGCGTTTTAGCGGAGTTTATTACATAACGGGAGCAAAGCATACAATTGGGACAGATGGTTATAAAACAGAACTTAAAATAAGAAGGTGTTTGTGATGGGGTTTGGAGAACTGTTTTACAATGAAAAGCAACAGAATGATCAAAGGATAGCTGGCGTTGTACTTTCTGTTGTGACTGGCTATGTCGATCCTAAAGATGATCCTGAAGGTTTGAGAAAAGTAAAGATCAACTTTCCTTGGAGAGGGGAGGAAACTGAAAGCTGCTTGGCAAGGGTTGCAAGTTTAATGGCTGGAAAGGAAAGAGGAATATTCTTTTATCCAGAAATTGGAGACGAAGTACTGGTGGCATTTGAACAGGGTGATATAAATTATCCATACATTATTGGTGCTCTCTGGAATGGTAAAGACAAGCCTCCTGAATCCAATTGCGATGGGAAGAACAACATAAAGTTGATAAAATCACGGAGTGGACATACTATAAAAATTGATGACACCGAGGGTAATGAAAAAATTGAAATTGCAGATAAAACAGAGAAAAATATCATCCTTATTGATTCCAAAAACAATTCTATTTCTTTCAAATGCGATGGAGATATTGAGATATCCGCCCCAAATGGAAAGGTTACCATCAATGCAAAAGACCTTGAGCTTAAATCCTCTGCTTCAACAAAAATCGAGGCTTCTGTTGGGATGGATCTGAAGGCATCTGGAACAATGAATATCAAAGGGGCGACTGTGAACATCAATTGACCAAGGGGGAGTGTTAACTATGGGAATGCCAGCAGCTAAACAAGGGGATAAAATAATTGCAACAGATGTCCATATCGTTATGATACCATCACCGGGAGGAACAGTGCCTACACCTCTGCCTCATCCTTTTATGGGTATTATAGATGGCAATCTAAGCCAGGACGTAAAGATAATGGGTTTGCCCGCTGCTACTGTTGATTCGACGGCTTCGAATACGCCTCCTCATATCCCACAGGGTGGACCGTTTCAGAATCCTCCATCAAATAAGGCAACCATAAAGATAGGAAGTGCCACTGTAAAAATAAATGGAAAAATGGCAGCAAGGGTTGGCGATACAGCGATGACGTGCAACGATCCCTCAGACCTGCCTACAGGAACAGTGATCGCAGCAGGTACGGTACTTATAGGGTGATCAGATATGGAAAAGGATTTTCTTGGCACAGGATGGAAATATCCTCTCAGCACGGACTCAAATGGGAGAATAGCTGTTTCAAAATACGAAGAATGCATAAAAGAGTCCATCTTGATCATCCTTAGAACTGCAAAAGGAGAGCGCCTGATGCGGCCTGATTTTGGATGCAGTATTCATGAATATGCTTACTCCACAACGGACACCCTTAATCTTCGCATGATAGAGAATACGGTGTATGAAGCACTGGTCCAGTGGGAACCCCGCATAGAAGTGCTCGGTATAAAAACCAGCAATGGATCAACTCAGGATGGAAAACTCTTGATCAGTATAGACTATAAGGTTAGGGCCAGTAATACCCAGTTCAATCTTGTTTATCCGTTCTATCTAAATGAGGGGCTATGAGCGCAATGGAACTTCACAAAACAAGTGAAAGGACAATGGATACAGTCCTACAGGAAATTAAGAGAAAAGCACCTTTTTATGTACCTGAATGGAATGCAGAAGGTAATGAGGATTTTGGAATTGCCCTTTCAATGATATTTGCTAATATGGCTGAGATCATTTCCAATAACTTAAACTATGTCCCTCAGAAGCACTTCGTATCTTTCTTAGATATGATGAATTTTTCACTTATGTCTGCTCAACCCGCAAAAACAGCACTCACCTTTGTTCTAAGTGAAGCAGCTACTGAAAATATTTTGATCCCATCCCGTACTCAGGTAACAGCAGAGGGTACTGATAATACTCCAGTTTTCTTTGAGACTGAAAAAAACATCATGGCTACACCTTTCCAACTTGTATGTATATACGGCGTGGATAAAAAGAACGATACAATTACAGATCATACAATTGCTGTAAATGGGAGCGGGACTACAGATATTTTTACAGGAGATGATTTACAGGAACACATCATCTACATTGGGGATGAAAAACTGTTCGATGTTAAAAATGGAATGATCGTTCTTGATCTTGAAGAGTTTGATACAATACCAGAAAGCATATTTGCACATAAAGATCGAGTTTATTGGGAATACGGTACTTTGGTCACAAACCTGAAGGGTGAAAAGCAAATCGGGAAGGTACAATGGAATCCTTT
>Ga0255384_10071_pt2 | contig 17654 bp, 14 predicted proteins | sample ANMaggSeSYBR01F7_FD_182106 | JGI IMG/M metagenome (GOLD analysis project Ga0255384, IMG submission 182106) | Sediment cell enrichment communities from methane seep in Santa Monica Basin, California, United Staets - ANME aggregate JGI... | ecosystem: Environmental > Aquatic > Marine > Cold seeps >... | reverse complement strand
GACAAAAGCACCGCTAATTTATACCTCGCATGGGGTATTCACAGGTTGTTTTGCGGTAATATCAGGCAAGATTTCCTCAATAGGTATTGTTTTTCGAGGGAACGTCGACTTTGCTCCTTGACAGAAATCTACACTTGGTTAATATACATAGTGTGAGTTCTGTCCGGCAGGCAGGCGCTTTCGGCCCGCGGCCTTAGATGTCGCAGGGTTACTTCGCGGCAGGGTTGTTTCCCGGCGGAGAAAGAAACGCTTCTTGACCTGAGTTTTCTGCTGTTGACCGATTCGCGGTTAATATTATTGGCCGGAATGGATTTCTGCGACTAGGTTGTTCGACGCATAAGGCGAACATCCGATCTATGGCTTTACTATTGTTCTTCGGCGTTGCGCTTTCGTAAAACAACAACGCTTCGGGACGCCTCTGTAGGTGTAACATGGCTAAAAGGAAAAAGGGTGGCCGCCCACGCGGTCGGAGTGGAGTGTCTGGTCAGGGAGTACGCGGCGGAAACAGCCCGCGCGGACGCAATCGACCTTATCACAAACCGCAAAACGACCGTCGCAACGAAGAACCGGCCGAAAACGGCGAGCCGGGGCCGGTCGAACCGGGCAGCGGTGTGTTGGAGATGCACCCGAACGGTTACGGCTTCCTGAGAAACCCCAAAAACAATTACATCCGCGAGATGACCGACCCCTTCGTGCCCGGCAGCATGATTGAAAAGTTTGGGTTAAGAGAAGGGGTGCTTATCAACGGGATGATTCAGCCCGGGCGACGACAACAAGGGCCGCGCGTTAAGGAGATTATAGATGTCGATGGCATGAAGCCCGAAGACTACATAAACGTCAAAAGCTTCGACTCGCTCACACCGATTAACCCTGAAAACTGGCTGAAGCTCGAGGTCGGTCCGGAACCGCTTACCACGCGGGTAATGGATCTGCTCACCCCGCTGGGAAAGGGTCAGCGGGCACTCATTGTCGCACCGCCAAGGACCGGAAAAACCATCCTGCTGCAACATATCAGCCAAGGTATCTCGACCAACCATCCCGACGTTAAGCTGATCGTGCTGTTGATCGACGAACGGCCCGAGGAAGTAACCGACATGGTTCGGGCGGTCAACGGAGAGGTGGTCGCAAGCAGCCTGGACCGCGATATCGAAAGCCACGTGCGGCTTTCGCAGCTTGTCGTGGAACGCTGCAAACGGCTGGCAGAGATGGGCAAAGACGTTGTGATGCTGCTGGACTCGATCACCAGGCTCGCCCGTGCGTTTAACAAATGGGTCGGAAATACCGGCCGGACGATGAGCGGCGGGGTGGATATCAGGGCTATGGATATCCCCAAAAAACTCTTCGCCACCGCACGGCTGTTCGAGGAGGGCGGATCGCTGACAATAGTTGGCACCGCACTGATCGACACCGGAAGCCGTATGGACGAGTTGATCTTCCAGGAATTCAAGGGCACTGGAAACATGGAATTGGTGCTCGACCGCAAACTGGCCGACCGGCGAATCTGGCCGGCGATCGATATCAGCCAGTCGGGCACTCGCCGCGAAGAAAAGCTCCTCTCGCCAGAGACACTTCACGCAGTGACCATGCTGCGGCGTACGCTCTCTACGATGCACCACATCGATGCAATGGAACAACTCGTCGGCAAGCTGGAGAAGTTCAAGACGAACCAGGAGTTCATCGACTTGATCAGCGGTGCGAAGGTGGCCGGTTGATACACGGCGGAAGAGAGATGAGTGAAGAGTGAGGAAAGAAGGGACAAAGGGAGTGAGCAAGAAATCTACGTGCGATGTAGCCCACAAGCGTTATTTATCTTCCGAATTCGGTGTTTTGGATTTATGCCCTCCTCGCTCTTCTCTCTTCTCTTTTCTCTCCTCCACCACCGGTACACTTAGGCCACTGTGTCCGGCTGCCGATCCGGAGGGTAAGCGAATTGGCTAGCGGCCTCACTGGAAATGAGGTGTCCCGAAAGGGATTGCGGGTTCGAATCCCGTGCCCTCCGCTTTTTGCCGTAAATGTGGGTCAGATCGGTGTGTTGCATGGCAGCCTCCACTAAATTCGGGCATGGCCACCATAAGTATGATTCATCAACATGAATTATACCTATCCGGTCAAGAAGCCTTTCTCCCTCTTCACCAAAAGTGCGGGAGAACCAATTTCATACTAATATCAGGTTAAATAGCGCTCCGCCGCGTGTTTACCATTCGGGAAAACACGCTGATTTTGATAACATCAACGCGCTATTTCAAACGAGAACGCGTATTACTCGCCGATTTCCAGGCGGCATGCTTACACATTTGGGGCCGGTTGTACGGGCTCCATCAATCGCAAGACGGGGAAACGGTCTCGGCGTTTCCCGGACCACCATGTGGAAGTGTGGTGTTGCTACATCGTAAGGTATGCCTTATATGGGAATATCTCCCGAAAATACGTCGCCTCTGTCATTTCGATGACTTTCACAACCTTCGGAATTCAAGGGGGAAAGAGCGATGAGCGGCACCGTAGATTCGCATCGTAGACCACGGCTGAGGAAGTCTCGCAATCGCAAGCGGAAGGGGGCCGTCGTAGTGCTCGCCGCTCTTCTCATGGTGGTAATGACGGCGGTATTGGCGTTTGCCATAGACCTTGGTTACCTGATGGCTGCGCGGACGGAGTTGCAGAGGGCGGCCGACGGCGCAGCTTTGGCTGGTGCTTGGGAAATGGTTAGCGACGACCTCGTGCGAGGGCATATTGACGACGTCCATCTCGCCGTACGCAACAAGGCAGTTCAGTACGCTGCCTTAAATCCAGTAATGCAGACCAATCCGGTCTTGGCGGATGAGGACGTTGTCCTGGGTTATCTGGCCAATCCGACGGACCGCAGCGAGCCATTATCGTTTGCAAATTCCAGTGAGTACAACACCGTGCTAGTGCGAATTCGGTACGCATCGGGAAGTAACCAACCGATTTCCCTCTTCTTCGCACGCGTCATGGGAATCGATTCGACCGAATTATCGGCAGAAGCCGCCGCCACATTCCCTTTTGAAAACGTAGTCGGCTTCCGTGTCACGGACGATACGGGCAACGCCAGCCTCATGCCCTATTACCGTCAAGGTTGAAGATTGGCAAAACCTGCTAGACGGGGCGGGTGAAGACAATTGGGCCTACGACCCGGTCACGGAAACCATCTCGCCAGGCTCCGACGGCATTCGCGGGTTGAGCATGTTTCCGCAAAGGGAGGATAATAAGGGCAAGGGTGCGGGAGGTAGCGGCATCGCGCCCGGCAACTTTGGAACGGTCGATATCGGCAACCCCAACAACGCGGCTCCGGACCTATGGCGCCAAATCCGCGATGGACCTTCGGCGGAAGACCTGGCATGCTATGATGGTGGAGAGTTGAAACTGGATCCAGTCACTGGTGAACTTTTGCTGAACGGCGACCCGGGAATCACCGCCAGCATGAAACATGCCTTAGCGGATGTCGTCGGCCAGCCGCGAACGATAGTTCTCTACAGCGACGCTTCCGGGCAGGGAAACCAAACATGGTTCACCATCGTTAGCTTTGTCGGTATACGTGTTATGGACTATTCTCTGACCGGCAATAACAAGTATATTCTGGTCCAGCCGGCAGTCGTCATAGACAACACGGCCATAATCGGCGACTATGGCTCCAGCTACTTCGTCGGTCAGCCCGTACATCTGGTACGATAGCCAAACTGCTCTGGTGCCAGTGCGGCACATTCGCTATGCCTCCGCCGGAGACCGGACTCGGCGTCCGTGTTTTCGGCGGAGGAACTCTTGACGCGAATCTCGCAAAAAGATGCCCTCCGCAGGCATACCATGCCTTTTTCAACTATCTGTAATACTTCAGCCATTTGAAGCACACCCTACATATCTTCGTGCTCTTGTATGTTGACTAAATCAAAGACAAAGTGTGTAGTAGAGACAGCAGTGGTAAAACCTGCGAAGCGTAGCGGAGCAGGTTTTACCACTGCGGCCGGCAGTAGATCGAGAGTGTTTAGGTCGTCGAAGACCGTCACGAAGCAGGATCGCTGCCGGTTTTTTGGACAAAGCCCGAACAGCCGCCAGAGCCGTGACGGAGTTTATGCCGCCACGAGCTCGTATCCGCAAGGAAGGGACAATGCCATGAGCGAGTCTATTACACAATTTGTCGGTATCGATGTCGCCAAGCGATCTTTTGATGTTTGTTGTCTGCCAGAAGAAAGTCGATTGTCGCTCTCGTATGATGAGCAGGGACTTTCGCAATTGCTTTGCAAGTTGCCCGACAAGGGAACTTGCCTTATCGTCGTCGAGGCAACGGGTGGATATCAGCGGCGTCTGGTCGCTGAACTCCTCGATGCCGGACATTACGTAGCTGTAGCCAACCCTCGACAGGTTCGAGACTTTGCCAAGGGGATGGGCATACTCGCAAAAACGGACCCCATCGACGCCAAAGCGATTGCACACTTCGGTCAGCATGTCCGGCCCCGAACTGTCGAGAAAACACCTGAAAAACAGGTGGAACTTGAACAACTCGTTACGCGTCGTCGCCAACTCGTCGATCACAGAACTGCTGAAAGCAATCGTCTTGACACCATTTCTGTTAAGTCGGTGCGAAAGAGTATCCAGTATGTCATCAACCTGTTGAACAAGCAAATCGAACGCATCGAGAAGGACATTCTTGCCCTGCTCGAATCCGACGACGACTGGAAGGACAAAAGGAAACTGCTCGACAGCGTTCCGGGAATCGGACCTGTGACCATCGTCTCCTTGTTGGCGGAACTCCCTGAATTGGGCCTCCTCAACCGTCAGGAGATCGCCGCGCTGGCCGGCCTGGCTCCGTTCAACCGTGACAGTGGACGTTTCCGTGGTAGGCGTTCCATCTGGGGAGGCCGCTCTTCTGTCCGAAGTGCTCTGTACATGGCCGCCCTCACGGCACGGCGATGCAATCCCGTCATCCGACAGTTCGCCGAACGCCTCGAAGCCGAAGGCAAACTGTTCAAGGTCGTGATCACCGCTTGCATGCGAAAGCTGCTGGTGATCCTTAACACAATGGTCAAAAACAATACTCATTGGAACCCTAAATTATGCCAAATCAACCCTTGACAGGAAACACAGCCGCTTCGTGCTCTTCGTGGTGAAAGAGAGATGATTAGAATTAACCACGAAGCACGAAGGACACGAAGGGAAAAGGATGGATTTTCTGTGTGGAACTCGCTACGTTCACTCCATTACAACTTCAAATGGCTGAATAGTTACCGAAAGACGAAGTTTCGTAGGGTGTGTGAAACGCACCACCTGAATCCGATTTTTGTTCATGGTGCGTTCCACGCACCCTACAAAACTTGCTCGCCTCGCCGTCCTTGATGACAAACGAATTTTCTTGGAGGAGGTTTGAATCAATAATCCGCATTAACCCAGAAACACGGGCTGCACATCCCACGGGCGTTCAGCCGTGAAAAGTGCTGATCGAGCGGCACCTGCACGTTGGTCGACTTCGCGTCTTGCGTCTCGACGACGACGTTCGTCTTGCGGCGGATTTTGAAGCTGGCCGGCTGCCGGGTGTTCACCACCTCAGCTAACAATAAAGCTCACCGGCGGTAATGAAACGTAGCGGAATTGTCGTCCGGTGCAGCGCCTTGTTAGAACATTCGTCGACTAGAGTTCTATGACCCGTTTCAGGAAGTCAACGGATTCGCCTTCATCAATAGAGGAACTTGGTGTGGCTATCAGATCGTTGATTGTCTTACCTTCAAACTGCGTGACACCTCGGGAGTTTCGACCAGACCAATGACGAAGCAGAATTGTGGACCGAAGCAAATCCCTCTGGAATATTGACACCAGCACAGTGTTTACGATCTTTCCTGGATCAACGCCGACGAAGTAGAACATAAATACCGACTGATCCGCCGAAAGAAACTCGAGCATCTTGTCGAGGTTATATGCCTTAGGATTCGAATTTAGGATCATTATCTTCGTCTTTATATCTGTTTCAGTATCGAAGGAATCGAAAGTCCTGTGGTAGTCGCCGAGGGTGTTGTCCGTCTTGAACTGCGGCAGGCCCTTGTTGCCAGCCTTCAAGGAAGAGATAAGTTGTTGCCGGAGTGATTTGTCCTCCCCGGCAATGAGATACTCGATAACTCGCCCGCGAACGTTGACATTTTCAATGAGCGCGGCTAACAGTATTTCTGTCTTAAACTTCTCAACCTTCGCATCCAGTTCTGCTTTGAGTACCGCACAATCAGTTGAGGCAACAAAACCGATCGCGCGGTTCGGAGCGTCAAGAATTGTGGTTCTCGCCTTTTTGCCCACATGAAACTTGGTGCCGGATGGGGAAATGTCATTGGTAGCCTCTACAAGCCGCGCGAGGTTGCCTTCAAATCCGATCTCGGCATGAATCGCGAAAAGCCGAGCAATATTCTCTTTGGTGTTAGGAATTCCCTCAAAGTCCCTAACGATGTCAGATCCGTTGAAGCTACCTCTGATGTTGTTTTTCCTGAGTTCTTGCGAGCTATGACTAATTTTCTTCAGGAATGTGGTGTTGGCGATCAGGCAATAGTTCTGCGATTGTGTTACGAGACAAACGATGAAAGGACGGCCGTCGTACTTGCGTAGACTGGACAGGGATAACACTGTGTTACTGAAGTTACGACCAGCGGACGAGCTAAAGCGTAAAGCAAAGTCCGAGCAGTAATAAACTGAGCGATCTTTAACGAGATGGAATTCATCTGTCACGATGCGTGCTAAGCGCGCTTTGTCGTTAATCCCATCGTGTCCTTTGATAACCTTGAATAGTCGGTGCAGCGCGTCAGTCATTGAACAGTTCCAAGGTTTTGCCTTGCGAGGCATTCGTTTTCCGAAATGGCTTTTGGCCGTTGAGACTATTTCGCTCCCAAAACACGCCGTCAGCGTATCCCTGGATACTCGAATTGGTTTCTGCTTGTTTCAGCCGTTTTACCGCCCAGCAGCAATACTCCCGGTTGAGTTCAATCCCACAGAATCGACGGCCGAGTTTTCGTGCAACAACCGCCGTTGTGCCACTCCCCAGGAAAGGGTCGAATACGAAATCACCAGCCTTCGAACTTGCGAGAACCAGTTTCGCGATTAGCTTTTCGGGCTTCTGAGTGGGATGGTCTGTGTTTTCAGGCATCGACCAGAACGGAATAGTGGTATCAGACCAGAAATTCGACGGGTGCGTCAGTCGGTAGTTTCCGGTGTGTGATTGTTCCCAGTCTTTTGGCCTTCCGTCGGCTGAACGATATGGTGCGATGACACGCCTCTTGAGCTTAACAGCATCAACGTTGAAACAGTATTCTTTCCCGACTGTGCAGAACCAAATATCTTCGGTGTTATTCTTCCAGTTAGTCTTCGCACCACGGCCTTTTTCTCTTTCCCAAGTGATTCTGTTGCGAACGTGAAGATGCTTGTCCAAAACAGGAAAGACAAGGTTCGAGGTCTGCCAGTCGCTGCAAACGTAAAGGGACGCTTTGGGACGGAGCAGGGGGAGAAGGGAAGATAAGATTCGATCAAACCACGAAATGTAATCTCCTGCTTCACGGGACCTGAATACATGGCCGTTGTAGTCCTTCGTCAGATTGTAAGGGGGATCGATGACCATTAGGTCGACGAATTCGGTCGGGAGCAACGGCAGCGCGTCTTCGATGTCTTGGTTGACAACACGGTCTGTCAATGCTGCTGGGCTTGCTGTCGCAGTGAGGCGTAACAACTCGGCCTCGAGCGACGATATCTCGGCTTCTGTGCAAGTCAGCGTTCTATTTCGTGGTGCACGTTTATTCATCTTTGTTCTATTGGTCTAACTTCTTATTCTACCCCAATTACCGTTTGCCGGGAATCGGGACATGGTCAGCGTTTGTAGCCTACCATCATCTGACGGTGTCCTCAAGCGTTCGAGGCGGAGTGCCGCAGAAATTCTGACGGAATGTGGATGGATGACTAACATAACACAGGAGAAGCACCCTGCCTACCTGACTGAAATGTCACCAAAATCTCCGCGTCCTATGTGCCCTCCGCTTTTGCCTTACGAGGTTACTTTGCCGCTTCAACAGCCGCCGCTTGCGATGAAGTCGGACAATGTCGCCACTATCATAATTTTCGAGGATATGTCACAATTACTATATTCGTACCGCTTAAAAACATTATGGCTACAGCTTCTCGCAAGGAGAAATTCGATGAGAAAACATACGCATTTCAGCTCGGTTGCAATCTTCTTTGTATCTATTGCCGCTATAGCAACGGCATCGGCCGCAGAGAAAGAACCTGTGGCGGCTGAGAACGCCCCGGCCGTGCTGACGTACACAAGCGTCAGTCAACCGGCCGACGGCGTGACGCTGGCCGTGCTCTCCAACGGCCTGACGGTGATCGTACAGGAGAACCACGCCGCGCCGGTCGCCACCGTTCGATGTTACGTCAACAACACCGGCAGTGCATACGAAGGTAAGTATCTGGGCGTCGGGCTAAGCCACGTGCTGGAGCACGTCGTCTCAGGCGGCTCCACCGAAAATCGCACTGAAAAGCAGGTCGAAAAGATTATAGATCGATTCGGCGGCGCCACGAACGCCTACACCAGCACGCATCTGACCGCATATTACATCGACTGCCCGGCCAAGGACGTTATGACCGCGGTTGATATACTTGCCGACTCGATGCAGCACGTCGTCTTCGAGCCGTCGGAGTTCGCACGCGAGTTGAAGGTCATACGCCGTGAACTGGCCGACGGCGAGGTCGACCGCCGACGCGTGCAATGGAAGCTGCTCAAGCAAACCGTTTACACCTTGCACCCGATCCGCTACCCGGTGATCGGCTACCTTGACGTGCTAAACGGCACGACGAACGAGACGATCATCGAGTTCTATCGTCACCGCTACGTACCGAACAACCAAGTCTTCGTGGTGGTCGGCGACGTGCAGACGCAGCAGGTGCTCGATGCAGTGGCCGCCGGATGGGCCGGCACACCGCGTGGGTGCGAAACATTCGTTCCGCTGCCCGAGGAGCCGGAGCAACTCACCCCGCGCGAGGCCGTACACGAGATGGACGGCAGCACATACGACATTGCACTGGCATGGCCGACGGTAATGCTTTCCAATCCGGACCTCTACGCGCTGGACGTGGCCGCGTATATATTGGCCGAGGGCGAAAGCTCGCGGCTGGTGCGTCGGCTGAAGTACGACCAGCAGGTGGTCCAGTCGGTTTCGTCGGCCAGCTACACGCCGCATTTTGCCAAGGGGTTTTTCGCGATCTTTGCCGTCAGCACCACGGAACACTGGCAGCGGGCGTGCGACGAGATACTCGCCGATGTTTACCGGCTCCGCGACGAGCCGGTCGGCCAGGCCGAGTTGGAGAAAGCGAAAAAGCAAAAGTCGGCCGAATTGATCTTCGGACGGCAAACCGTTCAGGATACGGCCGAATCGCTCGGTCGCAACTTCCTATCGACCGACGATCCGACGTTCGACGATAAATACGTCGAGGGCATCCAGAAGGTCACCGCCGAGCAGGTCCAAGACGTGGCCCGACGGTACTTCGTTCCCGAGCGACTCAACCGTGTAATCATCGCACCGCCGGGTGGGACACCGAAACCGTCGAACGAACAGTCCGCCGGCAGCGAAAGCGAAATCCGTGCGGTTCGGCTCCCCAACGGGCTGCGCGTGCTTGTGAAAAAACACTCGCACCTGCCCATGGTAAATATCCAGGCATACGTGCTGGGCGGGTCGCTGGTCGATACGCCCCAAACGGCCGGCCGTTCGGCGCTGGTCGGCTCCATGCTCGACAAGGGCACCGCGAAGCTTACGGCCGAGCAGATTGCCGATTACTTCGACTCGATCGGCGGGAAGTTTTCGATGTCGGCCGGGCGGTTTACGGTCTTCGGCAGTGCGACGGTGCTTCGCGACGATTTTCCCGACGCGACGGCCTTATTCGCCGAATGTTTCACAAAGCCGACCTTTCCCACCGACGAGTTCGACAAGGTGCAGTCGTTGGCGCTCGGCGCGATCGCACGTCGGGCAAACAGCCCACAGGCCGAAATATTCGAGCTTTTCTACGACAATCTGCCGGCAGCCACGCCGTATCACGTCATGCAAGGCGGCAAGGCCGAGACTGTCAAACGGCTTACTGTCGAGGACATTCGTGCGTATCATACAAAGTACTTCGTGCCGAAGAACATGATCGTGACAGTATTCGGCGACGTTGAGCCTGACGATGCACTGGCGACGGTTGCGCGACACTTCGGCGGCTTGAAGGCAGACCCGAACTTCAAGTCGATCTCGTTCGACCGCGACAACGCCATACCCAAGACGATCGTCCGGCACAAGCAGACCGGCAAGGATACCGGCATGGTGCTGCTGGGCTACCCGGCTGCCGGAATTCTGAACGAAAAAGACCATGCTGCATTGGTCGTGTTGGATGCGATCATCTCCGGCTATGGTTTCCCGGGCGGATGGCTGCACAACGAGCTTCGCGGCGAGGGGTTGGTTTACTATATACACGCATTCCAGATTACCGGCCCGGCGCCGGGTTATTTTGCGGTGCTTTCGCAAACTCAGCCCGAGGCTATCGGCGAGGTGATCGAGCGGATCGAGAAGAACATTGCCCGGGCAAAGGACGGCAAGATCACCGAAGAGGAGTTCCGCACGGCTATCGAGATGGTCACCTCGCTCCATGCACAGGAGAATACGACCATAGCAAAGCAGGCCGGCCAGGCCGCCTTGGACGCCATTTACGGCCTTGGTTACGACTACGACAAGGCGTTCGACGAGCGGATCGAGGCGGTTACGCTGGACGACGTGGTCCGGGCGGCACGGAAGTATCTGAACAACTACGTGCTGGTGACATCATCGCCGGAGAAGCGTTAGAGACGTGATAAAATGTTACTTCTTTTATTCCTCCGGCGCCGGGGTTGGCGGGAAAGTCACCGTGAGGTAGAATAAAGGTGTTGCGGGTTATCAGTGGATGAAGCTGGGCTTCCGTCCCAGAAGCCGACATTTTGCAAGAGTCTTGTTTGGGGGGAATGGGCCATGACACAGCGCACACTTGACCTCGCCGGCATACCGGAACCTATCGCTCGCGGTCTTGAAGTGGTCGCCGAGCAAGCCCGTAGGCTCACGGGGCAAACCAACAACGATGACGGGAAAAGAAGCAGGGTCGAGCTTCCCGTCTGGAATATGAAGCTGCATGGCGAAGTAACTCGCCAGAACATTTATGATGACTACACCGGTCGCGTCTGAACTGGTATTTCTCGACACCAACATCTTGGTTTACGCTTTCGTCGAAACGGCCGAGCAACATGTTCCTGCACGAGCACTGCTTGATCAGGCGGTCGAGAGCAACCAAGCAATGTTTTGCATCTCGCCGCAGATTCTTGCGGAGTTCTATGCTGTCATCACCAACAGACGACAAGAGCCGCCCAGGACACCGGCAGAGGCTGTTGGGGCCATCAAGCAGATTCTCCTGTTGCCTGGAATTACCGTCTTGCCGATTCCTACAGACGTGATGCAAACATGTGTGCAACTTCTTCAAGAACATCCGGTTACTGGTACCCGCATTTTCGATCTCCAGATTATTGCCACGATGTTGGGTAACGGCGTGCGCCGCATCTACACCTACGATCGTCCAATGGCCCAGTTTCCTGAGATTGAGGTTCTCAAGCCGGAAGATTCGTAAGGGTTTCTGGGAGCGAATATTTCGTCACGATAAACTGCCAGAAGTTTTTGATTAGCAAAAGCATCATTTCCCTTTTTTCTTCGGCGGTTCGGTCCGGACCAGATCGACCTGGTGGTCGTCTACCACGGCGAAGATACGGAAATGGATTTTGCCGGTGTTGTGAATAGTGCTGAAGAAATCGGCGTACCACAGGCCCAATTTGATTTTGTCTAGTTGCGCATTGATGGTAGCTTTCCCGGCGTGCCCCTTTTGTTCTTTAAGTTGCCCCAAGAGCTTTTTCCGTGTTTCCTCAATCATTTCCTTTTGGTTTTCATCGAGTTGGCATCTCATAAAGACGTTCGCCGGCGGAGATTCCAGCTTCGGACCGATGGTCAGCCCGTCGCGCCTGCTCGAAAACCGTAGCAGGAATGTTGCTCCCGGCTTGCGATTATTGTGGCGATCCATAAAGAAGACCGTTGCCGCAACTTGCTTTTTCGGTTCGATCGGTTCGGACGGTTCTAGCTGACATGCTCCAAAACTTTTCCCCAATTTAACCTCCAGGCGAAGTTTGCTCTTATCGGGAAGATTGTCGAGTTTGATGACCCGAACGGGCATTCTACGCTGAAGATCGACCACGATCGGCTCGACCTGCTGAGGTTTGGTCAGTGCCAGTGGCCGGGTTTCTCCGTCGACGTCGACCAGCAAGACGCAACTTGCCAGGCAACCAACCGGAACATTGGCGGCATCGGCCAACCACTGAAACTTCAAGACGCCACCTTCATAATAGACCTTGGCCATACCAGTCGATTCTCCTTCGACACCGCCTCGCGACGCCCTGCGATGGCAAATTGTCCATTTTGTTGCAGGGTCGTCCGACCCGTCCGGCTCGACGACGAACTCCTGGCCGGATTTTAGTGCCGTCTGGCCGCCGGCCAGAGTGATTTCCCAAGGCGCCTCGTCTCGTGCATGAATCTTGCCAAGCTCAAACGGCTCTACCAACTCGGGCGCCGGAAGGCCGACCACCTTTGGAAAATCGCGGAACGTCGGCGGCAGTTCCTTTGGCGGTTTCGGTTCGGGTTTTGGCTCCGGCTCCGGCTCCGACTTCGGTTCAGGTTCAGGCGTAGGTGTTTCCTCGACTTCAGTTTCAGACTGCTCGGGTTCGGCGTCTGTCTGCTCTTCTTCGGTCGATTCTTCCGACTCGGCGTCTTCGTCCTCCGGTTCTTCATCTAGTGGGTCGAGTTCCTCGTCCTCCAATTCTTCCAGTATTTCGTCGGGGTCTTCGAAAGACTCTTCAAGGTCGAATATATCTTTCTCTTCCTCGGTTTGTGCAAATTCCCGGAGTTCGGAACTGCTGGTGCCGCCATCGCCGGTTTTGTTACCCTTACCCGAGTCGCCGCCGGAGCTAAGCAACATCGGTACGGCTATGGCCAATGCAACGACGGCCGCCAACAGCGATCCGCCGATGATCACCCACCTCTGCTGTTCGCTGGTTAGTAGTGGTTTCTTTGTCGGCAATCTCCTCATGGTGGCAACCGAGGTGATCCCGTCCGACTCCTCTCCAAATGAGATTTCAGGAAATCCGCTCTTTGCAGCCGGTTGTTTAGTTTTGACGGTTTTGGGCGGCTTTTTGCCCGCCGGCTTTTTTGTTGCATCGGCCGGTTTTTTTGTTGCATCGGCTGCGACTACAGGCGGTTTCTTACCGGGCAATTTGGCAGGTGGTTTCTTCGTCTTCGACACGGCGGCCGTTTTCAGCTTGTGCTTTGACTGGAGCAAATTTGTTGTCACACGGCTCACGTCTTCGGCCGAGTGGAAGCGATTGCTCGGCTTCTTGGCCATCATCTTTCGGCAGATGTTGCGAAGACCCTTCGGTACGCCGCTGCGCTGGGCCGAGATACTTGCAGGCTGCTTCTTTCGATGCTTCTCGATCTTTTCGTCCGGCGTGCCGTCGGCAAACGGCGGTCGGCCGATCAACAGGAAGTAGAGCATACAGCCGAGTGAATAGATGTCGGCAAGTTTGTCGCACTTACCGTCTGCATCGGACTGCTCCGGTGCCTGATAATCGACCGGATCAGGCGTCTGTTCGTTCGGTTTGTAGCTCTCCGATTCACCTCGCTTGGTCAGCCGTGTAGTTCCCATGTCCAGGATCTTGACGGCCTGCTGGTCGTTTACCATCAGGCCGGACGGCATGATAGGACCGTGAAAGACGTTTTGTGAGTGTGCGTATGCCAAGGCGTCTGCCACTTGACGAACGAAATCGGCCGCCTGTTCCCATGCCAGTGTGCCCTTTTGCTCGATGAGTGTTTGTAGATCGGTCCCGTCGATATACTCCATTACAACGTAATACCGATCGGACTGGCTATCGACGCTGTACGTACGACGTATGTTCGGATGGTCCAATGCTGCTGCAAGCCTGGCCTCGGCCAGGAATCGTTTCAGCACCTCCGCGTCCTTGCCGATCCGGCGCGAGACAATCTTCAGCGCCACCTGCCGGTTCATCGTCGTGTGCTCGCCCAGGAAGACGTTGCTCATGCCTGCCCGGCCGAGCAACTCCACCAGCTTGTAGTTGCCCAAAAAGAACGCGCTTCGCCCTGCCAATAACTGACCGGCCTGCCAGCGAGTAATCACCCCATGTCGGGCCAACGCTTTGGCAATGTCTTTCGGCTCCTTGTTGTCTTCGGCTAACTTGCGAACATCGGCCAACTGCTCGTCGCTGAGCAATCGGCTCTTTTCCAGGACTGCCAGAAATTCTTCAACTGTTGTGATTGCCATAACTTCTATCTTAGCAATTTGCAGGCGATTTTGCCAGCTATAAAACGCCGCGACCGACGGTCGCGCCAATGTGGGGGGTGTTGTAGCAATTTATGCCTTCATTTACACTATTCATCGTCGATCCTGTTTTGGCAACACCTGGGGAGCCTCCAATGAAAACACATCTTAGAGGCGGGTTTACACTCGTAGAGCTTTTGGTGGTGATTGCGATTATCGGTATCCTGATCTCGCTTTTGTTGCCTGCCGTTCAAGCTGCCCGCGAGGCGGCACGCCGGATGCAGTGCTGTAACAATCTGAAGCAAATTGCACTGGCCTTGCAAAGCTATACCGCCTCGATGCAGACCTTTCCGCCGGGTGCAGTGCTAAAACCGGACTACCCCTCGTACAGCAAGTGGTACGACCCCTGGGGCGATGAGGCGGCCATGGAAGGCGCCGGGCTGCACGGCACGAGTTGGATGTTGCAAATCCTGCCGTTTATCGAGCAAGGTGTCCTTTACAAAGAATGGGACTTTACCAAAAACGCCAAGGACAACTGGGCGGTCGCAGAAGTCGATATACCGGCCTTTTATTGTCCAAGCCGACGCGACGGCGTGCGCAGGCGCGATGAAACCATTATGTTCGAGGGCTGGCAGAACGGAGGGACCGACTACGGCGGCTGCATTGGACGCTGCAATGGATGGAGGAATCAATGCTCGGCCGGTTCGGTAAGCCACCGGTTCCTGTACGGCAGCACGCTGTTCGATCCGGAGAAAAAAGGCATCTTTGGCCCAAACACCGCCACGGCCTTCAGTGATATCCGCGACGGCTCTTCCAACACGATCATCGTCGGCGAGATGCAACGATTAGTTCCGGATGCTGCTGCAACCGGTTACGACAAGACAAACAAAACCAGTAACGACGGTTGGGCGCTGGCCGGCGTGGCCACGCTGTTTACCACGGCGGTTGCCGGTGAAGGTGGCGATAGTGGACACACCGGAGGCATGAACAACGAATTCTTCGAATCGCCCGGCAGCCAGCACCCCGGCGGCGCACAGTTCGGTCTGGCCGACGGCTCGGTCCGCTTCATCAGCGAGAACATCGACTCGATTATGTTTTCCTGGATGGGCAGCATGGCAGACGGCGAGGTGGTACAGTTTGAGTAGGGGCCAGGGGCATAAGGACGAGAGAAGAGGGAGGAAAAAATTCGGTAACACTTCAGCCATTTGAAATGTAATCCACGTAAATTTAACACTCATAGCCCTGGCCGGTAGGCCCGGGACGCTCTGCCAACCAAAGAACATTACACCTTGGTAATTCAAAACGTCCCGGGCCTACCGGCCAGGGCTATTAACAAAAAACCGATTTCAATTGGCTGAAGTGTTACAAAAGTTCGCATTTCACCATTCATCCCAATCCCATAGCCTCCTGCCTTTGACATGAAAATCGTTGTACTAGACGGATACACGCTCAACCCGGGCGACCTGAGTTGGTCGACACTGGAATCGCTTGGATCGTGCAAAATCTACGATCGTACACCGCCGGAACTGGTCGTGCAGCGGGCGGCCGGTGCACAAATCGTGCTGATAAACAAGATTCTCTTTTCGCGCGAAGTAATCGAGCAGCTTGCGGAACTAAAGTACATTGGCGTGCTGGCCACAGGCTATAATTTGGTTGATTTAGCGGCTACACGCCGGCAAAACGTCACCGTGACGAACGTGCCCACCTACGGCACCCGGTCGGTTGCACAGATGGTCTTCGCACATCTGCTGAACCTGACCCAGCGGGTGGGCGACCACGCACGATCGGTCGCCGCCGGGCACTGGACCGCCTGCGAAGATTTTTGTTATTGGAACCATCCGCTTGTGGAACTTGACGGCTTGACTATGGGGATCGTCGGCATGGGTCGGATAGGCCGTGCGACCGCCGAACTTGCAACGGCGTTCGGCATGAATGTGCTCGCCAGTGACGTGGTTGCTCCGTCGGCAGTACCGGACGGTGTGACGATGGTCGAGCAGGACGAATTGTTCCGCCGTAGCGACGTGGTTAGCTTACATTGTCCGCTGACCCCGGAAACCGAGAAATTTGTGGACGCGGACACCCTGGCATTGATGAAGCCCACTGCGTTGCTGATCAACACCAGCCGCGGTCCGCTTATCGACCAGCCGGCCTTGGCCGCTGCGCTGAAAGCCGGGCAAATCGCCGGCGCCGGACTGGACGTGCTGTCGAGCGAGCCGCCGCCGGCCGACAATCCGTGCCTTACGGCGAAAACCTGCTTTATTCCCCCTCACATCGCCTGGGCAACCAAGGCCGCCAGACGCCGGTTGCTTAAGACCGTCGTCGAGAACGTAGAGTCGTTCCTCGCCGGCCGACCCCAGAATGTGGTTTGTTCAACATGATTAAGGAAATAGTCAAAATGAAACACAAGACACTAAACCATCGGTTGATTTCAGGACTCTTAATTGTATGTTGTGTAACAACCGTCAAACTCACGCCGGCTGCCGATTGGCCGACATATCGTGGCGACGGCGGCCGCAGCGGCTACACGGCCGAGACGTTGCCGGAGAAGCTCTCGCTGCGATGGACGTACAAGTCGCGTCATGCTCCGCAGCCGGCATGGTCGCCTCGCGATACCAGAATGCCGTTCGATCAGGCATATCGGCCCGTGGTCGCCGGGGAGATGCTCTATTTCGGAAGTTCCGCCGACTGCAAGGTCTACGCGTTGGACGCCGCCGACGGCGCGGAGCGTTGGACGTTCTTCACCGACGGACCGGTCCGCTTTGCACCGGCCATGTGGAAGGATCGTCTGTTTGTCGCAAGCGACGACGGCTATCTATACTGCCTTGCCGCAAAAGACGGCAAGCTGCTGTGGAAACTTCGCGGCGGACCGGCCGAGAGCATGGTGCTGGGCAACGGTCGGATGATCTCGCGCTGGCCGGCTCGCGGCGGGCCGGTGGTCGCCGGCGACGTGGTTTACTTTGCCGCCGGCATTTGGCCCTCGGAGGGCATATTCATCTATGCCGTCGACGCCGCCACTGGCAAGGTGCTGTGGTGCAACGACCGGTCGGGGGCGATCTACATGCCTCAGCCACACTTTACAGCCGAGGCCAAAAGCGGCGTGTCGGCACAGGGCGATCTGGTCGTTTGCGGCGATCTGCTGCTCGTGCCCACCGGACGTGCCGTGCCGGTCGCGTTCAAGTTGGCGTTTTTGGTAAAGTCCCATTCTTTGTAAAGGACACCTTGCTCGATAAACGGCAGGATTTGCAACATCCAACTCGTGC
>Ga0255384_10072_pt1 | contig 17720 bp, 15 predicted proteins | sample ANMaggSeSYBR01F7_FD_182106 | JGI IMG/M metagenome (GOLD analysis project Ga0255384, IMG submission 182106) | Sediment cell enrichment communities from methane seep in Santa Monica Basin, California, United Staets - ANME aggregate JGI... | ecosystem: Environmental > Aquatic > Marine > Cold seeps >... | reverse complement strand
AAATAGCGGTAGTGACCGGAGGGGCTCAGGGTTTTGGAGAGAACATAGTGAGAGAATTAACAAAATCAGGATGCCTGGTATTTATTGCCGATATTAATGTTAAAGGCGCTAACCGGCTGGCAGAGGAGTTAAATATTAAACATAAAAGGGTAACAGCTTTATCAATAAAAGTAGATGTGACGGATGAAGATTCTGTTAGAAAAATGATATATGAGATTATTAAAAAAACTGGTGGTATCGATATTTTCATAAGTAATGCAGGAGTATTAAAGGCTGGAAGTGTAAAGAAAATGGATTTTGCTACTTTTAATTTTGTAACTAATGTAAACTATATAGGTTACTTTCTTTGCACGAAACACGCCTCTAAGGTTATGTCACTTCAAAATATACCCAGTAAAAAATATTTTACCGATATTATTCAGATTAACTCGAAATCCGGTCTTAAAGGTTCAAATAAAAACAGTGCTTATGCAGGGAGTAAGTTCGGGGGTTTAGGTCTTACTCAGAGCTTTGCTTTAGAGCTTATTGATGACAACATCAAAGTAAATTCTATTTGTCCGGGAAACTTTTTTGAAGGTCCTCTTTGGGCTGATCCAAAAAATGGGCTTTTTGTTCAATATCTTAGAGCCGGGAAAGTACCGGGAGCAAAAACTATTGAAGATGTGAAGAGATTTTATGAGTCAAAGGTTCCCATGAAAAGAGGCTGTACCGGCGAAGACGTAACAAAAGCAATTTATTATTTAATTAATCAGAAGTATGAAACTGGTCAGGCTATTCCGGTAACCGGCGGTCAGGTAATGCTGAACTAAATTGAGCTTACTATTTTTAACTTTTTGCATATCTGAAAGTTCACCTTTATGCCATAATCTTACTCCAGACAAGCCGGATTTTTTATCTGGTGTAATCCGAAATTGGATTCCCTCATCTAGTGGCTCACTCCATGACCTCACTTTTTGATTCTATATTATTACAGTTTTGAGTTATTTCTAAGAGTTCACTTTTAAAACATAAATCATTAAAAAAACGGTTCACTTTTAATTTGTTAGTAACAAATGTGAAAAAATGTATTGACATAGGAATAATTTTATTTTATGATGTAAAAAGAACAATTACACGAGGGTTGAGTAAATGTTCAGTAAAGTTGATATTTTAGTTAAGATATCTTGGCTTTATTATGTAAGAAATCTTACGCAAGCAGAAATAGCTTCCAAGCTATATATTTCCAGAGCAAAAGTGCAAAGAATGTTAATTAAAGCCAAAGAAGAAGGTATTGTTCAAATAAAAATAGCACAACAAAGATATAATTTACTTTCTTTAGAAGAAACCCTAAAAGGTATATTTCATTTAGAGGATGCTGTCATTGTTCCTTCAAATTATTCTTCAAGCGGTAAATTACTCAAAGAAGATCTTGGTAAAGCAGCAGCGCTATATCTGGATGATAAATTTTCCCAAATTGAATTTTTCGGAGTAGGCATGGGAGATACATTGGAATATTTTGCTGATAACTTAGTTCCTGAAACAAAATTAGTTAATAAAAATTTAAAAATTATTTCTTTGTTTGGGAATTTGTTTTCGAATGTATCATGGAATCCTTATTCCATAGGTAATAAAATTGCTGAGAAACTTAATGCTTCATTTTATGGACTTTGGGCTCCTGCAAGAGTCGATTCTATAGAAGTGGCCCAAATAATTAAAAAGCAAGATTTAGTCAGAAATGTTTTATTGTTAATAGAAAAACTTGAATTTTCTATTGTAGGTATTGGTAATGTTAAAACCGGAATAATAATCAAATATGGACTTGTAAATAAGAATGATTTAAAAGAAGTCAATAAAAGTGGAGCGGTGGGAGAAATTTTAGGATATTGGTTTGATATAAATGGTTTACAAGTTTTGCCAAGACTTAGAGAAAAATTTATAGGGGTACCAGTAAAAATTCCCGGAAAAACAATAGCTGTTGCGGGTGGGTTAGAAAAAACAGAAGCAATTGCAGGGGCTTTAAGAGGGCGTTTGGTTGACATATTAATAACCGATGAAACCTGTGCTAAAAATTTAGTTAGTAAATATAGTGGAACTTCTGATAAAAAATTGGAAGGTTAAATTACCTAAAACATAAAAAAAGTAAAGTAAGTTTAGAATATTAAATTAATAATATATTTTGTAATCTATATTTTAAAAAAAAGAAGGAGGAATGCTTTCAAGAAAGTAATCATAAAATATTACGAATAATATTACTTTTTTAGAGAGTCTAAGTTTATGAAAACAAAAGCAGAAAGAATACAAAAATTATTTAATAAAGAGGATGACAAAGCAGTAATAATCCCCATGGATCATGGCATTATGGCTGTTATGGAAGGTCTGGAAGATCCATTAATCTCACTTAAAAAATTTGTTAATCTTGGGGCAGAAGCATTACTTATAAATTTTGGGATTTTAAAATTAGCCTATAATTTTTTAAATAGTTTAAAGAATCGACCCGGTATAATAATGGGGATAGATTATAATCAAATGTGGTCTAAATGGAAATTACCGTTAGAGAATGTTGATTGTATTATGGGTCATTGTTTAACAGCGCAAATTGAACAAGCCATAAAATACGATGTTGATGCCGTAAAAGTATATTTCCCTCTTGGTTTAGAACCCAAATTATCTATGGAATACATTGAACATACTTGTAAAATAATTACAGAAGCAGATAAATATGATATGCCGGTAATGGTAGAACCAACTACAGACGGACAATATATTCCTAAAGATAAAAAAGGAGATCCTAAAATTATAGCAGATGGTTGTAGGTTAGCCCTTGAATTGGGAGCAGATATATTAAAAGCTCCTTATCCTGAGCATACAATTGAGAATAAAGAAGTTTTTGCTAACATTTGTTCGAATTCGCATGTACCGGTAGTAATGTTAGGAGGAGCTAAAAAAGATGGTACTAAAGGTATTTTTGAAACTGCCAGATATGGGATTGATGCAGGTGCCAAGGGTACTATTTTTGGAAGAAATGTATGGCAGCGGCCAGTAGAAGAAATGGAAAGAGTGTTGAAAGGTTTACAAGATATAGTTCATAAAGGTGCTACTGTTGATGATGTAATGAGCAAGTACAAATTATCTTAAAGGAAATATCATAAAAACTCTCCATTTGCACAAGTGGAGAAAAAAAAGAAAAACAAAATTAGTTTTAGAAATATTATATATAATAAAGCGATAGGTAATGGTGTTTTATAGATCGTAGAAAAGGAGGGGATTGACAATTGCAAAAAAATAAGGCTCAAAAAAGCGCAAAAGAAAGGGAGAATAGTAAATTAAAATATTTTTTGTGGCCTGCTATAATTATTCCTTTATGTATAGGGATAATACCATATTTTACCGGCATAGGCTTATCTTTTACGAATTGGAGATTGGCTTTATCTAATATTCGCTTTGTTGGTTTACGGAATTATATAGAGATGTTTACTAATCCCGATTTTTGGAGCGCATTAAAGGTGACGGGTATTTTTTCAGGAGTAAGTTTGTTTATTGAAATAACACTTGGATTTTTTATTGGATGGCTATTAAGTGTTAAATTAAAAGGAGTATCATTTTTTAGATCAATTATTTTAATTCCTTTGATGGTAGCTCCGGTACTGTCTGCCCTTATGTGGAAATTAATGTTACCACAACATGGAGTTGTTAATTATCTACTGTCTTTTCTGGGAATTCCTGCGGTTAGTTGGCTTTCTAATCCAAATACGGCTTTAATGACCTTAGTTTGTATCGATGCTTATATTAATGTCCCTTTTGTTGCCATAATTATTTTGGCTGGTTTTCAAGCTTTACCAAAGGAACCTTATGAGGCAGCTGCAGTTGATGGGGCAAGTAAATTATTTATCTTTAAAAAAATTACTTTTCCATTAGTAACCCCTTTAATTATAGTAGCCCTTATTTTTAGGCTTATACTTTCACTAAAAACATTTGATATAATTTACGCAACAACTGGTGGAGGTCCAGGCAATGTAACTACTAATTTACATCTACTTGCTTATATGAATATTTTTAAGTATGGACAGGGTGCTAAAGCTACTTCTATAGTCTTAATTTTATTTATATTTATTTTCTATATTAGTTATAAACTTGTTAATCGTTGGACTAAGGCTACTGAATATCAAAAATAAATCACTGTCAAATCATAACAAATAATCAATAGTTTATATTTACAGAGGTGAAAATATAAAAAAATGGATGAAACAAAGAATATAAAAACTAAAGTTATACTGTATATTTTATTACTTATTGTTGCTTTTGTAATATTATTTCCTTATGTATGGATATTTTTGACTTCTTTGAAATCGGCTGGCGATATTACTTGTTATCCACCTAAATTTATTTTTGATGCTTCGTGGGATAATTATAAAAGTTTATTTGAATCAAGCCAAACCGGAGCTGCAGCTTCAACTTTGAACTTTTCGCGTTATTATATAAACAGCTTAATTATTGCTGGTTTCGGAACTATTCTGTCATTAATTATTGGATTTGGTGCCGGATATGCTCTAACCAGAGCAAAATTTAAAAAGGAATCTACCAGAGAATCTGTAGCTTTTACATTAATTAGTTTTTGGTTCGGTCCAGAATTAGCAATTATTCTTCCTTTATATATTTTCTTTAATAAACTTGGTTTGTTGGATAATCATCTTGCACTTATCCTTGCTTATCAACTTATTGGAATTCCTTTTACAATATGGCTTAGTAGAAGTTTCTTTCGCGATGTACCAGTTTCTGTAGAAGAGTCCTCACGTATAGATGGATATACCGCTTTTCAAACTTTTTGGAAAATAACTTTCCCTATGGTAAAGAGTGGTTTAGCTGCAACAGCAATTCTAACTTTTATTTTCGAGTGGAATAATTTTTTGTTTGCTTTGGTAATCGGCGGAAGAAATACCATGCCAGTAACTACCGGTGCTTTAGGTTTTATTTCTTATGAAGCAGCATTGTGGGGTCAAATGGCTGCAGCAATAATTCTATCTAGTATCCCTCAATTAATTATAGCTATGTTTGCTCAAAAAAACATGGCTAGAGGATTAACTTTTGGAGCAGTAAAAGGATAAGCAAAGAGGAGATAAAATATGTATAGATTAGAAGTAAAAAACATAAGTAAAAATTTCGGTAAAATTACTGCAGTTAAAAATTTATCCTTTAATTGCGAAGAAGGAGAAACAATAACTTTGTTAGGCCCTACAGGAGCCGGCAAAACTACTACTTTAAGATGTTTGGCAGGTTTAGAGGAATTAACTAGTGGAAATATCTATTTAGACGGTAAGGATATTGGCAATATTCCTCCCAATCATAGAGAATTAGCTATGTTTTTTGAAAATTACGCTTTATATCCACATATGACTGTTAGAGAAAACATGGCTTATCCGCTTAGGGCTCCAAGTAGAAGAAAAGAATTTAATAAGGAAAAAATAAATAAAAGAGTAGCGGAAATAGCCGAATTGCTTCAAATAAGTGAATTATTAGATAGAAAGCCAACTGAGTTAAGTGGAGGACAAAAACAACGTACTGCCTTAGGAAGAACTTTAGTAAGAAAACCTAAAGTATTTTTATTAGATGAACCGATAGCTCATTTAGATGCAGTTTTGCGCCATAGGATGAGAGGAGAAATGAAAAGTATTTTTCAAAAATTAGGAAGTACTGTAATTTATGTAACTCATGATTATAGGGAAGCGCTTTCTATCGGTGATAGAATATTAGTTATTAAAAAAGGTGAGTTGGTACAATTAGGTAATGCAGATGATATTTGGAGCAAAATGAATAGTGTTTTTGTAGCTAAATTAGCTGGGGATCCTCCCATAAATATTTTTAAGGGAATACTTCATACAGGAGAAGACAATTTCAAAATAGAATTAAAAAAACAAAAAACAGATATTGTCTTCGAATCAAAAAAAGAAAATTTAAAAAAATGGAAAGAGAAAGAAGTTTCACTTGGTGTTAGACCTAACAATATGACTATATCTACTACTGAAAAACCGAATAGCATCAAGGGAACATTGTCTGCTATTGAAGCGATGAGTTCAAGTTATGAGATTACTGTATCGATTTCAGAAGGAAAAATGATTAAAGTAAAATCTAAAACAAATTTTGAAGATTTATTAAATAAACCAATTTGGGTTAATATTGATTCTGAAAGAATACATTTATTTAATTGTCAGGATGGAGAATCTATTTACCATGGAAGGATCCTATAAATGCAAAAAACTGATAAAAAATCAAAAATTAAAGTAAGACTTGAAAATGTAAATAAACGTTACGGAGAAAAAGAAGATATTCATGCTGTAAAAGATCTTTCTTTTCATTGTAGAGACAAAGAATTTGTAGCTATTTTAGGACCTTCTGGTTGTGGAAAATCAAGTACCTTAAGAATGTTAGCAGGTTTGGAAGAAGTTAATTCTGGAGCCATTTATTTTGAGGATAAAGACGTAACTAATCTGCACGCAAGCAAAAGAAATATTGGATTAGCTTTTGAAAATTATGCATTGTATCCACATTTATCAGTTTATGAAAATATCATTTTTCCCTTAAAAGTAAAAGGAGCTACAGATGAGGATATAAAGAATAATAAAAGATTAGATGAACTGATTGAATCATTTAAAATAGATAAAAGCACACTGAACAGTTATCCCAAAGCATTAAGTGGAGGGCAGGCCCAATTAACTTCTTTGGTTAGATGTTTAATAAGAGAAGCAGATGTATATTTATTAGATGAACCCCTCTCTCACTTGGATGAAGAGATGAGAGTAACGATGAGAACTACTCTAAAGATAATGCATAACAAAATGAAGAAAACATTTATTTATGTTACCCATGATCAGTTGGAAGCATTTGCTTTGGCTGATAGAATAGTTATTATGAATTTTGGACTTTTACAGCAAGCAGGAAGCCCAAGTGAAATATACACAAAACCAGTTAATAAATTCGTAGCAAGTTTTATCGGTGAACCTCCTATGAATTTTTTAAATGTTCATACTGAAAAAGGAGATAGTAATTTATTTATACATGGTGAAAATTATAAATTATCTCTATCGGATCGCTTTAAAAATAAATTAAAACCGGATACAAAATATATCCTTGGAATAAGACCGGAAAGAGTTCATGTTAGCTCTAATAAAAGTGATTTTTCAGAATCAGTAAAGGCAAAAGTTGATGTTTTTGAGAATTTAGGAGAAATAAACCAACTTACCATGAAATTAGGCGAGGAAATAATTATTACTGAAATCGAACCTAATATTAAATTTAATCAGGATACTGAGGTCTACATACATTTTGATGCAAACCATATGCATTTATTTGATGTTAATACTTTAGTGTGTTTGGATGATAAGCTTTAGTATTAGAAAAACAATAAAAGACTATTTATTTTAAAATAAATTAAAAAAAGTAGTAAGGGCAAGGCTAAATATTAGGTGTTATAAAAATAGATAGTTGAGTTAAAAAAAGGAAGGGGAAAAATTATTATGGGAGATAAAATAAAATATGGTGTTTTGGTAGCAGATAAACGAGCAGAAGTACATCAAAAAGATATGCCTTCTATTAAAGCTGATGAAGTATTAATAAATAATAAAGCTTGTAATATTTGTACTACTGATTACCAGCAATGGCTAGGTGATAGGCCTCATCAGCCTTATCCAATGGCTTTTGGCCATGAAAATTCCGGTGTAGTAGTTAAGATCGGAAGTGAAGTTAAAAATTGTAAAATAGGTGACCATGTAGTGGTAAATGTTTACGGGCCATGTTTGGAATGTACTAATTGTAGAAAAGGCGAAAATTCTATTTATTGCGAAAATAGCTTAGCCAGCAAAGAATTAAAATCTCCGGATGAAAATGGTATGTATGGGTTTTATGGTTGCGGTGAATATCAAGTAGCCAAGAGTAAACATATTTTTAAAATAAAAGAAGATTTGCCGTTTGCAGAAGCCGGATTTGTAGAGCCATTAGCTACAGTAGTTTGCGGAATACATAGATTGCGGATAAAGGTAGGAGAAAAAGTTTTAGTAATAGGTGCAGGTACAATGGGCTTGTTAAATGCCCAGGTAGCAAGCTATTATGGGGCAGATGTAATCATCTCTGAATTATTTGAAAATAAATTGGAGACTGCCAAAAAACTTGGTTTTAGTAAAATTATTAATCCTAATAAAGATAACCCAGAAGAGAAAATAAAAGAATTTTTAGATGAAGGAGAAAAAATAGATGCTATTATTATTGCCGTAGGAGCAACTTCAGCCTATAAACAAGCTTTACAAATAGCCCCCAAAGGATGTCGTCTTCTAATTTTTGCAGCTCACTTCCCTGTTCCGGATTGGGATTTGAAGCCGAATCCGGTACATTATAATATATGGGAAATTATCGGAACCTATGGTTGCTCTACTGCTGATTATCAAGAAGCAGTAGCTCTATTAAGTAAAAGAGATGTTAATGTAAATTTACTTGTAGACGCTAAATATCATCTAAAAGATATCCAGAAAGCATTTGAGGATGCTGTTATTCCCGGTAAATACCGAATTTCGATTACTATTTCATAAGATTAAGCTATATATAAATATTACGATGAGAATGTGTACCTTTGTTTTTATAATACAAATAAAAAACTATACTATCTGAATCTACTATTTTGCTTATTTTTTCACATAAATAGGAGGTGGTAATTTGGTCTAAAGATGTTTCTTTGTAGTTTTGGTAAGAAAAAAATTAAAAAAATGGAGGAAAATTTAATGAAAAAGAAATTGTTATTTTCGGGTTTACTGATTATTTTACTTGTTATTTCATCTACAGTTATGATAAGCGCAGACACTATTGATTTTAGACAATGTGAAGGGGAAACTATTAACTTACTTATGAACAAACATACTTATACTAATTCTATTAGTAGTTATACTGATGAATTTACTAAACTTACAGGGATAAATGTAAATCTTTATGCTCTCTCTGAACAACAGTTTTTTGAAAAACAAAAAATGGTTTTAGCGACCGGTTCCGATGAGTATGATGTAACCATGATAGGACCTTTGTTTGTATGGCAATATGAAAATGATTTAGAACCGTTAGATAGTTTTATTAACGATCCTAAATTAGCTGATCCTACTTGGGACCTTGATGATTTTTATCAGGGGTTATTAGCTTCCAATTCAATGGCGAATGAGCTATATGCAGTTCCCGTTATGGCTGAAGGTTATATTTTACACTACCGTGAAGATTTGTTTGATCAATATGGATTAACAGCACCTACTACAATGGATGAATGGATCGAGACCACTATAAAATTACGAAAAGCATTAGATGAAGATGGAAAAGAAGATATGGATGCCTTGGCTTTAAGAGGAGTAAGGGGTCCAGGGACAGTACTTCTTGTTCCTCTTTGCCTTCTGCATGCTGCCGGAGGAGGAGATTTTGACGAAAATGGGAAATGTATAATGAATAATGAGATATCCGTTAAAGTACATGAAGATTATATAAAATTGGTAAAAGCAGGTTGCTCGAAGGATTGGTCTAATTATGATTGGTATGATGTAAAAGATGCTTTAACCTCCGGGAGAGCTGCTAGTGGTGCTGATTGTAATTTCTTTGCTGCAGAACAATGGAACTCGGAAGACTCTAAAGTTGTTGGTAAAATGGCTTATTCTCTACTACCAGGCGTTGAAGTTAGTAATACTTGGACTTGGGGATTAGCCATGAATAAGGCTTCCAAGCATAAAGAAGCTTCCTGGTTATTTATTCAATGGGCTACTGCTAAGGAAAAATTACTTGATGCATCTTTGAACTATAAAAACTTTGATCCTACTAGAAAATCTGTAGCAGAAAATGATGAAGTTGTAAAAATGTTCATAGAGATGAATAATTATCAGGATATAGATAGTAAAATGTTAGCAAAAGCCAGAGTTTTACCAACAAAAAATGCATACATAATGGAATTTTGCGATATGTGGGCAGTAGCTTTACAAGAAATGTGGATGGGTACTAAAACAGTTAAAGACGCCCTGGATGATTTAGCTAAAAAAGCAGATAATGCTCATTTTTTTGAATAATTAATTTGCTGCTTACTCGGAAATGAAGGGATGAAGCGGCGGTATACAAAAATATCTATAATATCGCCGCTTCATCCTAATTTTTTATAAGTATCTAATGTCAACAGACCGTCGTTTGCCCCAATTTACTAAAAACCATCTCTAATTCACAATTTTTACATATAGAAAATTCCAACTAAGCTAGGAATGTCTATTTAGTGGGGAGGAAGATATTTTTCGAGATATAAAACGTATAAAGTAGCAAGGAGAAGATCATTAATATGGGTTATTTATTAGGAGTAGATATTGGTACGCAAGGAATAAAGGGCGTATTATTAGATGAAACCCTAAAAATAGTAAAAAAAGCTTATATCGAACATAATTATATCCAACCTAAAGCAAATTGGTTTGAACATGACGCAGAGGAAACTTGGTGGAAAGGTTTCAAGATTATAATTCAAAAACTATTTACTCAAATTTCTTTTTCTCCCCAAGAGATTATTGGTATTGGATGTAGCGGAGTAAGTCCTTGTATGTTACCTGTGGATAATAGGAATAAACCTTTAAGGAATGCTATACTCTACGGAATAGATACGAGGGCACAGAATGAAATAAGAGAAATAACTCAAAAATTAGGTGAGAATAAATTATTAGAAATAAATAAACAACCTCTTACTACTCAGTCAGTAGGCCCAAAAATACTCTGGTACAAGAAGAATGAACCTGAAAAATTTAAAAAAACAAAAAGAATATTTACTAGCACAAATTATATAGTCTCTAAATTAACTGGAGATTATGTTCTTGACTATTCACAGGCAGCTTTCTTTGGTCCCTTTTACGATTTTAAGAAACATTGTTGGAATAAAGAAATTTGTGAGCTCTTCAATATTCCTTTAAATTTATTTCCCGAGTTAAAAAATGTAAAAGATATTGCTGGAAAAGTCAGCCAAAAAGCTGCAGAAGAAACAGGATTGAGAAAAGGTATACCAGTTATAACTGGTACTGCTGATGGAATTGCTGAAATAATTAGTGCGGGAAGTTCCAAGCCCGGGGAAGTAACGCTGGTTTACGGTACAACCGGTATAATATCTATAATTACCAATAAAATTCCCTCTACAAAAGAATTGTGGATTTTACCCCATTTTCTATTTTTTGGTAAGTATCTTGTTATAGGAGGAACAGCAACCAGTGCGGCTTTGACTAAATGGTTTCGGGATAATTTTGGAGATGTTGAAAAAATAATGCAAAAAAGAATAAAGATTAATGCCTATGATTTACTTATCCAGCAAGCTGAAAAAATTACTCCGGGTTCGCAAGGGCTAATAATTTTACCTTATTTTAGCGGTGAAAGAACCCCAATTAATGATCCCTTAGCTCGAGGAGTAATTATGGGGCTCACTCTTTCTCATTCCCGGGCCCATATATATAGGGCTTTATTAGAAGGTACAGCATATAGTTTTCAACATCATTTTGATATTTTCAAGCAGGATAATCTTGAAGTATCGAAAGTGATTGCCTGTGGTGGCGGAACAAAAAGCGCCCTTTGGGTGCAAATAGTAAGCGATGTAATTGGGCATGATCAATTTGTTCCAAGTACAATTATTGGTGCAGAAATGGGGATGGCTTATATGGCAGCAAAAGCCGTGGGTCTATTTGATGATTATTCTTCTCTTATGAAAGCTGCAGGAGGGAAAGATACCTGGAAGAGAATAGAATTTAATCAGAAAAATCACGAAATGTATCGTGAATATTATAAAATATATCGAAATTTATATAAAAATATAAAAAATGATATGCACGCTTTGGCTTTAAAATCAGAGTAAATTATATTTAAGAAAAAAACATAAATTTAAGGAATAAAATAATGCCTAAAAATATTTGGAGAAAATTACTTAGAGTGAATCTAAGCAATGGTAAATTAAAAGAAGAATCCATACCCGAAAAATTATTTGAAAAATATATTGGTGGGTCAGGATTGGCCACAAAATATTTATACGATGAAGTTCCGGCAAGAACCAATGCTTTGGATCCAAAGAACAAAATAATATTTGCTACAGGACCATTCCAAGGAACGAAAATAATAGGAAGTGCAAAATTTGCTATAGTCTCACGTTCACCATTGACAGGTACTTTTGGAGTAACAACTGCCGGTGCAGAGTTTGGTACAAGAATGAAGAAGGCAGGTTATGATTTAATTATTATTGAAGGTAAATCTAAGATACCATTATATTTATGGATTAATGATGGGAAAGCTGAGCTTAAATCAGCAAAACGTATTTGGGGTAAAGATGCCATTGAGACTGTAGATATGATAAAGAAAGATTTAAAAGAGTTAAAAATAAGCGTAGCTTCAATTGGCCCTGCTGGCGAAAAAAAAGTAGCAATTGCATGTATCGTTGTAGATTCACATAGTTTTGCCGGACGTTGTGGTTTTGGGGCAGTACTTGGTTCAAAAGGTTTAAAAGCAATTGCAGTAAAAGGAACCAAACACGTTTCTGTAGCCGAAGAAGTGAAATTAAAAGAATTAAATAAAAAGTGGTTTAAAAATATTGCTAAAACAGCGAAAGAAACCTATAGGGCTCATGGAACAGCTAATGATATTGTATTTTGTGAAAACGCGGGCGATTTGCCTATTAAATATTGGAGTCAATCCGCTTGGCCTGAAGGTGCCAAAAAGATAGGGGCTCCTAACTATACTGAAGTATTAAAATCGAAATCATGGCCATGTCTTTATTGTCCGATTGGATGTCATCGCCATATAAAATTTGAATATAGAGATAAAATTATCGAAGGAGCAGGACCTGAATATGAGTCTTTAGGTATGCTTGGGTCAAATTGCTTAGTTGATGATTTGATGTTGATATCGAAAGCGAATGATTTATGTAATAGGCTCGGAATTGATACTGTTTCAGCAGGTTCCTATGTAGGATTTACCATGGAATGTTTTGAAAAAGGTCTTATAACTACCCAAGATTTAAAGGGGAAAAAAGCACATTGGGGCGATGGAGATTTTTTGATAGATTTAATAGGGAAGATTGGGAATAAAGAAGGTTTTGGTGCTATATTTTCAGAGGGGATAAGACAAGCGGCAACTACTATTGGTAATGGAGCAGAAGAATTGATTGTAGAGGTAAAAAATCTTGATTTTCCAGCTCATGACCCCAGAACATATTATAGCCTTGCCATAAATTATGCTACAGGTACACGTGGTGCTTGTCATACAAGGGGTTATCCCCATGTATCCGAAATTGGTGGCATGACAATACCAGAAGTTGGGTTTACTGAAGTGCCTGAAAGATTTCATATGGAAGGTCAAGCCCGTCTTACAGCTTTATTTCAAGGATTAGCAGCCATCCATGATTCTTTAGTGTTGTGTATCTTTTCACCTATACTTGGTTTATCCCTCACTGATACAGTTAAATTTTTGAATTCTGCAACAGGATGGGAATTGACGCCGGAAGATATTATGAAGATTGGTGAACGTATTTTTACCTTACAAAGACAGATTAACATCGAAGATGGGCTAAGTCGTAAAGACGATATGCTTCCACAAAAAATGTTTAATCCAGGGGATAAGGGGATTAGAAAAGGAAAAATTCCAGAGCCATTTGAGAAAACATTATTAGAATATTATCGTTACAGAGGCTGGGATAGTGACGGTAAACCCACAGCTGAAACTCTGAAAGAATTGGGATTGACGGAATAGACCGAAATACCTCCCAAAGATCTTGATTTACTTCCCGGGACCAGTGGATACACTTTTAGTAGAAAAACCTTCAGCAAAGATTGAAGAGATAGTACAAAATGCACTATTATATGCAATCCATAAAAAAAGTAAAGATACGAGAATAGCATTTGTAAAACAGGGATTTTAGGTTGTTTTAAAGAGATTAAATTCTTAATCATTCCAACGGTAATTTATCAGAAAATAAGTTTAAAATAGAAGAAAAAATTGGTTAATATATTTTGTATTAAATAAAAATACTTATAGGAGAAATTTATGTATTTAAATAAACATCAACAACAAATGTTAGACGGGAAGCATGGTAGGGGTTCGCAAAAGGCCATGGAAATACTTCATGCCATGGGTGAAGCACGTGAAGCAAAGAAGATGGTAGAAATTAGCTATGCCCACTTGATGCCTCCGGATGTGATGTTTTTCCCTTTTGGCAGGCAAGGAAAATGGGGGCAAGAATTAATGCGGGATTTAATTCAGGATATTGACCATTTAAGCGTTCCGGCAACTATCGAACCAAAATTTGTTGATTTGAATATAGCAAAACAGTTGGAATTCTCAGAAGATGAAATCCAGGAGATGAACCAGATAATGGAAAGTGCAGTAAGTTTTTATGAAAAACTGGGAGTTATTCCTACTTACTCGGCATTACCTTTTTTTGTATATCCTGGTAAACTAAATCAACATATTAGTATCGCCGAATCAATTTCAATATTATGGTACAACACAATGTTTGGTTCGCGTTGTGAAAGAGATGATGGAGTAATTTCACTATCAGCTGCCATTACTGGCTGTGTTCCGGAAGTCGGTATGCATATAACCCAGAATAGGCATGCTAAAGTTATCGTAAAGATTAAAGATGAATTAGAAGTAAATAATTTTGCAGATTCTGATTTTGATGCCTTAAGTTTGGCTATCAGTCGTAGAACGAAAGAAAAAATACCGGTTATTTCTAATTTTCCTCTTTCTGTTGGAAAAAGTTATACAAAATTAAAACATCTATTGGCTACTATTGCTGTTGAATCTGGTTTACCTCTTTTGCATATGGTAGGAATTACACCGGAAGCCCCTACATTGGAAATAGCATTAGGCTCTCACCATAAAGTAGAGGAAATTTTAATTGGTGAGCAAGAAATAAGGGAAGCCTATGACATTGCTTGCACAGCAAGAGAAAATCATATTGATTATGTTTTGTTAGGATGTCCTCATGTAACCATGCAAGAATTTATGGAAATTATTAAAATTATTGATGGGAAAAAAGTTCATCCCAATGTCAAATTTATTATCTCAACAACTAAACTTTTTAGAGATACTGCTTCCGATATGGGATACTTAGATATTCTGAAAAAAGCGGGAGTTATCATAACTGATAGCATGTGCATTGCATTTGCCGGAACAAGGGTAAAGGGTACAATAGCTACAAATTCTATAAAAGGTGCATTTTTCTATTCCGGTTTTGATCAGACAAAAGCAAGTCCCGTATGGTTTGGAAGCACAAAAGAATGTACCCATGCAGCAATAGAGGGTAAATGGATCGGAGGTGGAAAATATGGATGTTCTTAAAGGAAAAAGTGTTTTAAAAAAACATTCGATAGTAGAAGGAAAAGCATTAGTAGTAAAAGATTTAATTGCTTTTTGGGCTGGTATTGATTGGGAAAGCGGAGATATTGTAGAAGTAGCTCATTCTGGTCGAGGACAGAATGTAACCGGAAAAATCTTGGTATTTCCTGCTGGAAAAGGTGGGGCAGGCGAAACTTTTGGGTATTATTACTTATACCGAAATAGTAAAGCTCCTTTAGCACTTCTTTGTAATACTGTTCAAGCAACCACAGTGGCCGGAGCAGTAATTTGTGGTACACCTATGATTTATGGATTTGAAAAAAATATTCTTGAAGTAATTAAAACCGGGGATCACATTCGGGTAAATTCTCAAAAAGGGGAAATCGAGATATTTAAAGAATATTCGATGTAATCTAAAATAGATATAAAATACAATTTAGAGAGTTAAGATGATTTTATTTAAGCAAAACCCGATACAAATTATAGAGAGGAGTGATTATAATTGATTAAAAAAAGAGCGATTGTAATTAATAGTAAAGATAATGTAGCGACAGCTTTGGACGATTTAAAAGCTGACCAAGTTATCCAGGAAGAGGTTGACAGCCTAAAAAAGAATATTAAACTAAATCAAGGTATACCCTTCGGACATAAATTTAGCCTAAAAGAGATCCCCTCCGGTTCTCCGGTAATAAAATACGGAGAAGTAATCGGTACAGCGAGTGAATTAATAAAGGTGGGAGATTATGTCCATGTTCACAACTTAAAGAGTAACCGGGGGAGAGGTGATATCAAATGAGTTTTTTAGGTTTTCCCAGACCAGACGGTCAAGTGGGAGTTAGAAACCATATCGCTATCATCTCCACGGTTATCTGTGCCAATGATGTAACTTTAAAGATCGCCCAACAGGTGGAAGGGGCGGTTGCCTTCCTGCACGACCAGGGCTGTTGTCAGACCCCTATCGATTTAAATCAGGTCACCAAGACCCTGGTAAACCTGGGCAAAAATCCCAATTTGGCCGGTGTCTTACTGGTAAGTTTAGGTTGTGAATCTGTCTTAGTAGAAGAGATAAGAGAAAGAATAGCCGCCTCCGGAAAGCCGGTTAAAACCTTAAGTATCCAGCAAATCGGCGGTATGCTTCCGGCTGTTGCCGAGGGCTCCCGTATCACCCAGGAGATGGTCATCAAGGTCTCTACCATAAGACGGGAGACCTTTGATGATTCCCATCTAATTATAGGAGTTAAATGTGGTGCCTCTGATACCACTTCCGGACTCATCTCCAATCCTGCTGCCGGGGCAGCCTTTGACCTCCTCTATGATCACGGAGGGACCTGTGTCTTCGGTGAAACTACTGAATTTTTAGGCGCCGAACATATTCTAATGAGAAGGGCTGCCACTCCGCAAGTTAAGAAAAAGATCGGGGAGATAGTCACCCGCATGGAACAAAGAGCCAAGATGATGGGAGTAGATATGCGCGGGGGACAGCCCACCACCGGAAACATCAAGGGAGGGTTAACCACCATCGAGGAGAAATCTCTCGGTGCCATAGTTAAAGGAGGAACAAAATCCATTCAGGGTGTCTATGAATACGGTGATAAAGTAACTAAGAAGGGTCTCTATATTGTTGATTCACCAGGGAGAGAACCGGAATTTTTAACCGGGATAGCCGCTGCCGGGGTACAAATAATTATATTCTCCACCGGGATCGGTGCCCCCCAGGGATTTCCCTTTGTTCCGGTACTTAAAATAACCGGTAACCCTAAAACTGAAAAATATCTTTCTGATCATATTGATAAATTTATTAAGCTTCCGGAAGAAGGAGAAAACACTATTGCCCAAGCAGGTGAAGAGATATACCAAGAAATAAAGGCCATTGCCTCCGGTAAAAAGACCAAAGCGGAAGTCCTGGGTTATGGCCAATTTTCCAATATCTTTACTGTTGGACCGGTGATTTAATGATTTTACAAAAAATATTTAACAGAAGATTTATGCGATTCAAATAAAGTTTGTTTTATCTTGCGAGGAGAATAAAAATAAATTAATATTTCCTAATATTGGTTGGATTGCACATATAAATGAATAGGCTGAACCTACCAAAAACAAAAAGCCATCTGCCTATATTATATACTTAATAACACTTTTTACTGGGAATTTACAATGAGTATAATTTTTAAAAAACAATATTGCAATTAAATGTGACATATGTTATACTAAGTAACAAATTACATTCGTACCTTATTTTAATTCATTTCTGCTAAAACAGTAAATAATATTATTATTTTTGATTAGAGGGAGAAATGCATTAATGGATACAATTAAAAAAGAATTAGCAACCAGAGTTAGTATTCTATATTATGAAGAGAAATTCGATCAGAATGAAGTTGCTTCCAAATTAG
>Ga0255384_10070_pt1 | contig 17814 bp, 8 predicted proteins | sample ANMaggSeSYBR01F7_FD_182106 | JGI IMG/M metagenome (GOLD analysis project Ga0255384, IMG submission 182106) | Sediment cell enrichment communities from methane seep in Santa Monica Basin, California, United Staets - ANME aggregate JGI... | ecosystem: Environmental > Aquatic > Marine > Cold seeps >... | reverse complement strand
GGTTAAAAACAATGACGGTTATAAGAATTTAATAAAGTTAGTTACTTCATCTTATTTGGAAGGTTTTTATTATAAACCAAGAATTGATAAAGAAATATTAAGAGAACATAGCGATGGATTAATTGCTCTTTCAGCTTGTTTAAAAGGAGAAATCTCTCAATGTATTTTACAGAAAAATATTAAAAAGGCAAAAGAAGTAGCACTTGATTTTTTAGATATTTTTGGAGAAGATAATTTTTATTTAGAATTACAAAAAAACGGTATTCCCGAACAGGAAATTGTGAATGAAAGTCTCCTTGAGATAAGTCAAGAACTTTCTATTCCTCTTGTTGCGACCAATGATATCCATTATATAAATAAGGAAGATGCTCGAGCTCACGAAATATTGCTTTGTATCCAAACAGCCACTAATTTAAGTGACCCTAAACGCCTAAAATTTTCTACCGATGCATTTTATTTTAATTCCCCCGAAGAGATGAAAGAAAATTTCTCAAAAGTTCCTCAAGCCCTCGAAAATACCATCCGTATTGCTGAAAGATGCAATTTAGAAATAGATTTTAGGCACGCTCACTTACCAGAATTTAAGGTTCCTACTGAACACAATATTAATACTTATTTAAAAGAACTTTGTTATAAAGGGCTTAATGAGAGGTATTCTGAGATTACAAAACAATTAGAGGAGAGGTTGGAGTACGAACTTTTAGTTATTAAAAAAATGGAATTCGAACCTTATTTTTTAATTGTGTGGGATTTTGTAAGATATGCCAAAGAAAAGGGAATTATGGTGGGACCTGGTCGAGGTTCTGCAGCAGGAAGTTTAGTCGCTTATTGTCTAAATATTACCAATATTGACCCTATAGCATATGGATTGCTGTTTGAAAGATTTTTAAATCCTGAAAGAATCAGTATGCCAGATTTTGATATTGATTTTTGTTATGAACGAAGAGAAGAAGTAATTGAATATGTTTCTAAAAAATATGGTAATGATAAAGTAGCTCAGATAATTACTTTTGGTACTATGGCAGCCAGAGCTGCTGTTAGGGACGTGGGAAGAGCATTGGGAATTCCTTATGCTCGAGTGGATACTATCGCTAAAATGATACCATGGGAGCCAAATATTACCATCGAAAAGGCTTTAAAGATGGAAAGCCGGCTTAACGAGTTAATGAAAAATGATGAGGATATAAAAAAATTAATTGAGACCGCTTCTTCTTTAGAAGGTTTAGCACGACATGCTTCTACTCATGCTGCGGGTATAGTTCTTTCTCGAAAGTCTTTGATTGATTATGTTCCCCTACAAAAGACAGCAGAAGGAGAAATATGTACCCAATATGCTATGGCTGAATTAGAAGAACTGGGATTATTGAAGATGGATTTTTTAGGACTTCGCACTTTAACTGTTATAACCAATGCCTTAAAGATAATAAAACATACTCGGGGAGAAGAGCTTGATATCAACAAAATTCCTTTAGATGATAAAAAAGTATACAAGATGTTGTCTAAGGGAAACTGTGCTGGGATTTTTCAATTAGAGAGCGAGGGGATGAGAGATTTAGTTAAAAGATTAAAACCTGAAAATATAGAAGACATTACTGCCTTGTTGGCATTGTATAGACCAGGACCTTTGGGGAGTGGCATGATCGAGGATTTCATTAATGGAAAAAAGGGAATTGTAGGAATAAAATATGCACATCCTCGATTAGAATCCATATTAAAAGAAACTTACGGAGTAATCGTTTATCAGGAACAGGTTATGAAAATTGCCAGTGAATTAGCAGGATTTACCTTGGGACAAGCAGATATCCTGCGAAAAGCTATGGGGAAAAAACAGAAAGGAGTAATGGAAAAACAAAGGGAACTTTTTATAAAAGGTGCTCAAAAAAACAATATCAAAAAAAATATTGCTGCTGAAATATTTGATTTGATAGCCTATTTCGCCGGGTATGGCTTTAATAAATCTCACAGCGTTTCTTATGCCTTTATCTCCTATCAGACTGCCTATTTAAAAACTCATTATAGCATAGAATACATGGCTTCTTTACTTACCAGTATTATGGGCAACAACGATAAAGTCGCCTTGTATATAAAAGCATGCCGGAATATGAATATCGAAATACTTCCTCCCGACATAAATCAGAGTTTAGTAAATTTTACTGTAGTAGGGGGAAAGGCTATTCGTTTTGGGTTAGCTGCTGTGAAAAATGTTGGCGAGAAAGCTATAAAAAGTATTATTGAAGAACGCAAAATAAATTCTAATTTTATTTCTTTGCTCGATTTTTGCCAGAGAGTTGATTTAAGAGTAGTAAATAAGAGGGTAATCGAAAGTTTAATAAAGTGTGGTGCCTTCGATTCTATCGGTGCAAGAAGATCCCAATTACTGGCGACTTTAGATGTATCATTAAAAAACGGGCAAGAATATCAAAAATCTAAGAGAAATGGGCAGACTTCAATCTTTGATCTTTTTGAAAAAAGTAGTTCAGATAAAGGTGGTGGTAGTTACCAGGATAAATTGCCAGATATTTCAGAATTTTCTAAAAACGAACTTTTAGCAATGGAAAAAGAAATGTTAGGATTATATATTTCCTATCATCCATTGAATGATTACAAGGAAAGATTAAAGAAAATTATAACTTCCACCTCAATCGAATTAACCAACCTTTCAGATAGAAGTAGAGTAGTTTTAGCTGGAGTGATTAATAATTTAAAAAGAAAGAGTACCAAAAATGGGAATCTTATGGCATTCATTACCTTAGAAGATTTAGAGGGTACTGTAGAAATAATAGCATTTCCTAAGGTTTACGAAAAATGCAAAGAAGTGATAAAAAAAGATGAGATTATCATAACAGAAGGACATGTTGATGTGGCAGAAGGAAAGACAAAAATTATCGCTGAGAAGATATCTCTTTTAGAAAAATATGTAGAAAATAAAAGACCTGCTCCTAAAATAGAAAAGAAGAACCAGAATTTTGCTGAAGAACTTCATCTTGAGCTTAGCATAGGAAAAAATGAACCTGATCTTTTAATAAAGTTAAAAGAATTATTTTACGATTATCCAGGGAAAAGCCAAGTAGTACTTCATTTTAAGGATAAGGATAAAACTATATTGCACGCTATAGATAAAAAATATTCAGTTAACATTGATGATAAATTTATGGAAGAGATTCGTGGTATTTTAAGAGATGAAAAAATATGGACAGAAAAATATTAAAGAATAATAAAAATTACTATTAGAGGGTTTATTTATAATGTGGAAAGTTGTGTATATCGCCAAGGATATTTCATTAGCCAGAAATTTAGAAAAAATATTAAAGGAAAAAGGGATTTTAACTATTTTAAACCAATTGGAAGTGCGGAAAGACGAATTAAACGGAAATGTAGAAATATTGGTTCCTAAATGCGAAACTCAAGATGCAGTTGATTTAATCAGTCAAGCCTTGATTTATGATGATGATTTATTAGATGATGAAAATTAGTATCTCGTATGTCGTATATAATATAGCGTAGAGCGTACAGCGTTTAGTGTATAGTAAAACAAACGTATAGTAAGAAGGCGAAAAACTAAAAGCGAAAAACGTAAAACCATAGCTCAAAACTCAAAATTAGAGAATACTTTTGTTTGTTCTCTTAAATATACTAGTAAAAGTAGATGTTAGCTTGGTTTACTAAAAGAAATTAAGAAGAAAAAGACAACTAAATTGGGTATCTTTTTAAATGATATAGAGGAATTACTAAATATATTGAGTTTAAATATACCAACGCTTAAAGAAAAAAAGTTTTGAATTTTAAATTATGATTTTTAGCTTTTCGCTTTGAGTTTTTAGTTTATTGATTTATCCCATACGCTAAACGCTGTACGCTCTACATTATATTATTGCTAACGACTATTCACTATTCACTAACGACTAAATAAAGTGGTGCCGAAGGTCGGAGTCGAACCGACACGAGCCGTGAAGCTCGCTGGATTTTGAGTCCAGTGCGTCTACCAATTTCGCCACTTCGGCATATGTGCATCTCTGTTTAAAAATTATAGGTTAAGTGATATTTATTGTCAAGAAAAAATCGAATGAAAGAAGAAAGTTATGACTAACAGGAAGAAATTTATTTTGGTTGACGGACAAGGTTTACTCTATCGTGCTTTTTATGCCTTACCTCAATTAACTACTACTTACGGTCAGGTAGTTAATGCAGTTTACGGGTTTACTATGATATTAATTAGGTTATTAGAAGAAGAGAAACCAGAATATATTGTGATTACCTTTGATACACCTGTCCCAACTTTTCGGCATAAGGAGTTTAAAGAGTACAAAGCTCATCGGAAGAAAATGCCCGACGAATTAATTAGCCAAATCCCCCTAATTAGAGAAATTATCAATAATTATAATATCGCCACTTGTTCAAAAGAGGGTTATGAGGCAGATGATGTTATTGGTACTATTGCAAAGGAAGCAGAAAAAAGAAATTGTAATACCACTATTGTGACCGGAGATAAAGATGCTTTTCAGCTCATCTCTCCTCATACTAAGATAATGACTACTATTAAGGGAGTAACAGAGGTTAAAATTTATGATGAAGAAGCTATAAAGAAAAAATACGGAGTAGATCCGGAGAAAATAGTAGATATTTTAGCCTTAAAGGGGGATTCATCTGATAATATTCCAGGTGTTCCGGGCATAGGAGAAAAGACTGCGGTAGCTCTAATTAGAGAATTTGGTAATTTAGAAAATATTTTGAGCAATACCGATAAAATTTCTAAAAAATCTTTGAGAGAACAGATAAAGAAATATGAAGACCAGATCAAGATGAGTAAAATGTTGGCTACTATTGTAAGAGAAGTTCCCATAAAGTACGATTTTGATTCTTTTAAAGTTAAATTACCAAATTACGAGGAATTATGGAAAATATTTAAAAAATTAGAATTTAAAAATCTATTAAAAAAAATTGCTTCTAAAATTATTCATGAAAAAACCAAGTTAAAATTCGATTTGATTGACACTGAAAAAAAATTAGAGGAATTGACTAATAAAATTATAAAAAGAAAATATCTTTCTTTCTATTTTGTAGCTTCTTCAGACAATGCTATTTCTTCAAATATTTTAGGAATTGCACTGAGTTTAAAAGATAATGAAAATTATTATATCCCGTTATTTACTTTAAATTTAATAGAAAATACCAAATGTCTTTCTCTCGAATTAGTTTTAAGTAAATTAGGCCCATGTTTTGAAAACCAAGGAATTATTAAAATATGCCATAACCTTAAATTTAATTTCATAGTACTTCTTAGGCATAAAGTTGAAATAGAAGGAAAAAATTTTGATACTATGATTGCTGCTTATTTGTTAAATCCTTCAAGTGAGAATTATAACTTAAGAAATGTATTTTGGGAATACTTAAAATATTTAAAAAATAACGAAAATATAGAAGGTAAACAAAATGCAATTATGAGCATAGAAGATGCTTGTGGGAAAGCCCAAAATATATTGAAATTAAAAGATATTTTAGAAGAAAAAATGGAAGATAAAAATTTAATTTCATTATTTAGAAAAATAGAAATACCTTTAATAAAAATATTAGGAAATATGGAAATTAATGGCATTAAAGTGAATATTGATTTTTTAAAAGGGATGTCCCGGCAAGTAAATACCCGCCTCGGAGAGTTGAAAAAAACTATTTATAATTTATCTGGAACTGAATTTAATATTAATTCTCCTAAACAGTTAAGCGTTGTACTTTTCGAAAGGTTAAAATTACCGGTAATAAAAAAAACAAAAACCGGATATTCTACCAATGCGGATGTACTTAATACTTTAGCTCCCCAACACAAAGTTGTGTCTTTCATTCTGGAATATAGAGAATTGGAAAAGCTTAAGAATACTTATATCGATAAATTACCCTCCTTGGTTAATAGTAAAACCAATAGGATACATACCTCCTTTCATCAAACTGTTACTTCCACCGGAAGATTAAGCAGTAGTGAACCTAATCTTCAAAATATTCCTGTTAGAACCGAAATGGGGAGAGAAATTAGAAAAGCTTTTATTACAGAGGAAGGATTTGTGCTGTTATCCGCAGATTATTCTCAGATAGAGTTGCGTATTTTAGCTCATCTTTCCCGGGATGAAAGTTTGCTTAATGCTTTTAAAAATGATGAAGATATCCACTCTCATACTGCCTCGGAAATATTTAACCTTGATCAAAATATAATTAGCGAGCAGATGAGAAGAATGGCCAAGGTAATTAATTTTGGTATTATTTATGGAATGAGCAGTTATGGGTTAGCACGCAATTTAGGGGTAGGGAGAGAAGAAGCCGAAAGATATATTAATAATTATTTTTTTAGATATCAAGGTGTAAAAAGATATATTGAGAAGGAGAAAGAGGAAGCTCGGAAGAAGGGTTATGTATTAACTCTACTAAATCGAAGGAGATATTTAGAAGGTATAAATAGTAAAGATAAAAATATCCGTGAATTTAATGAAAGAATTGCTATTAATGCTCCAATTCAAGGAAGCGCAGCTGATTTAATAAAGTTAGCTATGATTAAAATAGATGAATCCTTTAAAAAAGAACGATTTAAAAGTAGATTACTACTCCAGATACATGATGAATTAATATTTGAAATTTACCAGCCAGAGTTAGAAAAAGTCAAATCTATCATTAAAGAGATTATGGAAAATAGTTTAGAGATTTCTGTTTCTATAAAAGTAAATTTGAAGACGGGTAATAATTGGGCACAGTTAAACTAGCGTATAGCGTTTAGCGTAGAGCGGATAGGTAAGAGTATTTAGCGAAAAATGAAAAGTGCAAAGCGCAAAACCATAGCTAAAAACTTAAAATTAGAGAATAGTTGTTGTTTGTTCTCTTAAATATGCTAATAAAAGTAAATGTTAGGTTTAATAAAAAAATATTGAGAAGAAGAGACAATAAAATAAAATATATTTTATAATGAAATAGAGGAATCAGCAAATATATTATTTTGAACAGATTAAAGCTTATTGAAGAAATAAGTTTTGAATTTTAAATTATGGGTTTTAGCTTTTAGCTTTGCGTTTTTAGTTTATTGATTTATCCTATACGCTATACGCTAGCTACATACTAACGACTATTCACTAACGACTAATTATGGAGGAATAATGGCATTAATTGTTGGTCTCACAGGAGGAATTGTAGGCGGTAAGAGTACAGTAGCATTAATGTTTAAAGATTTAGGTGCCAAAATTGTTGATGCCGATAAACTTGGTCATAGTGTAATTTTACCTCACAGACCTGCTTGGGAAAGGATAACTAGATTGCTTGGGAAAGATATTTTGCGAAATGACCTGACTATTGATAGAAAACAATTAAGTAAAATAGTCTTTACAAACCAGACCCTCTTAAATAAATTAAATGAAATTACTCATCCTGAAATAATAAAATTGATTAAAAAAGAGATAAATTTAGCAAAAAATAAAACTCATAGTCAAGAAAAAATATTAATTATTGATGCTGCCTTAATCTATGAAGCGAAGATAGATAGATTAATGGATAAGATAGTAGTTGTGTATATAGATGAAGATGAACAGATAAAGAGATTAATCAAAAGGAATAATTTATCCAAAGATGAAGCTCTACAGAGAATAAAATCGCAAATGCCCATGAAAGAAAAAGCTGAAACGGCTGACTATGTGATAGATAATAGTAGTTCATTGGATGAAACGAAGAAACAAGTTGAAAAGATATGGCAGAGCCTCGTATCGCAGAACTAGCGTAGAGCGTATAGCGTATAGATGCGAGCAGGAAGTGAGAGCAAAATTAGCGAAAAACTAAAAGTGCAAAGCGCAAAACTAAAGTTCAAAACTTAAAATTAGAGAATAGTGTAGAGCGTAGGGTTAGGGAAGAAGAAGGTAAAATGTAAAAGCCAGAATAAAATTGTATTTCGTATATAGTATACCGAAAAGATATAAAAAATGAATTAATTCACTTTTTATTGCGAGAAAAAGTAAAACAATCTCAAGCGAGAATTTAGGGGTGAAAAATAAGAAAAGTAAGATAGGTTCCCATTCCATGGGAATGACATAAAGAGATAAGAAATGACATTAAAAATTTATTAAAAGAAATGGGTAGCATGTTATATAAAATGATTTAATCCTATACGCTAAACGCTACCCGCTCTACGCTGAAAAAAGGGGTGATTATTATGAGTCTTGCTGAAATTATTAAGGTTGCTCGAGGAGAGGAAAAAGCAGATCTATTATTAAAAAATGGGAAGATAATAAATGTTTTTTCCGGAGAAATATATACTTCAGATGTTGCAATTCATAAGGATATGATTGTGGGATTAGGGGAAGGGTATAACGCTGATAAGGAAATAGACATTTCTAATTGTTATCTATCTCCCGGATTTATGGATGGCCATATTCATTTAGAAAGTTCTATGGTAAAAATTTCAGAATTTACCAGGACTGTAGTTCCAATGGGAACAACTTCGGTAATTATCGATCCTCACGAAATTGCCAATGTATTGGGTTTAGAGGGTATCAGGTATATGTTGGAATCCAGCAAATATAACCCTTTAAATATTTTTATGATGCTTCCTTCTTGTGTTCCTGCTTCATCTTTAGGAACTTCCGGAGCAAATCTTAGCGTAAATGATTTATTTCCTCTTTTAGATGAAAAATGGGTTTTAGGGTTGGGAGAGATGATGAATTTTCCGGGAGTTTTAAACCAAATTCCTGAGGTTTTGGATAAAATAGTAGTATCTTCAAAAAAATGCATTGACGGACATGCTCCTAATTTAACCGGTAAGGACCTTTGTGCTTATATCTCTGCCCAAATTAGATCCGACCATGAATGTACCACAGTTGGAGAGGCTAAAGAAAAATTGAGATTAGGTATGTATATTATGTTGAGAGAAGGGTCAGTTACTCGAAATTTGATCGACCTTTTACCACTTATAAATTGTGATAATTCCCGGAGATGTTTTTTTTGTTGTGATGACCGTCACCCTAAAGATTTAATTGAAGAGGGACATATTAATTATATCATAAAAACTGCTATAAATAAGGGTATAGATCCTGTTACAGCTATAAGGATGGCCACTTTGAATACTGCTGAATATTTTAGATTAAGAAATTTAGGTGCAATTGCTCCTGGTTATGTGGCCAATTTAGTTGTTTTTGATAATTTTAAAGATTTTAATATCCTTAAAGTTTTTAATAATGGAAAATTGGTTGCCAAAAACGGAGAGCTGTTAAAACTAAGTCCCAAACCATTGGAAGTACCCATCAGAGGATCAATTAATATCAAGTGGCTTTACCCCGAAGATTTCATAATTCCAGCAAAAGGCAATAAATGTAGAGTTATAAAAATTACTCCAGGTCAAATTATTACTGAAGAAAATATAGAAGTTCCTAAAATCGAGGAAGGTTTTGTAGTTTCTGATACCAAGCGTGATATCTTAAAAATTGCTGTAGTAGAGAGACATCATGCTTCAGAAAAAGTGAGCATAGGTTTAGTTAAAGGGATTGGCCTAAAAAAAGGTGCATTAGGGTCATCTGTTGCCCATGATTCCCATAATATTATAATTGTGGGTACTAACGATAAAGATATGTTGAATGTTGGGGCAGCCATTGCAAAGATGGGAGGCGGATTGGCAATATCAGTAGATGAAGAAATAGTAGATTCACTGCCTTTGCCCATTGCAGGTTTGATGTCAGATAGGCCTTTATTAGAGGTAAAAGAAAATTTAGATTCCATTTATCAAACTGCGAAAAATTTAGGAGTTAAAGTAAATAATCCTTTTATGAGTATCGCTTTTCTATCTTTAGAAGTGGCACCTCATATTAAAATAACTAATAAAGGCCTGGTAGATGTTAATAATTCAAAAATCGTAGATTTGTTTGTGGATAGTGTATAGCTAAAAACGCAAAGCGAAAAGCTAAAAACCATAATTTAAAACTCAAAACATTTTTCTTCAATAAGCTTTAATCTGTTCAAAATAATATATTTGCTGATTCCTCTATTTCATTATAAAATATATTTTATTTTATTGTCTCTTCTTCTCAATATTTTTTTATTAAACCTAACATTTACTTTTATTAGCATATTTAAGAGAACAAACAACAACTATTCTCTAATTTTGAATTTTGAGCTATGGTTTTTCGCTTTGCGCTTTTCATTTTTCGCTAAATACTCTATATGTTTTAAAACGAGATACCAGATACGAAATACGAATTAAGTCTTTATAGAATAATATATTAAGTGTATAATTATTTAAGGATAAAAGTTAGTTATTAGTTTTAAGTTATAAGTGTAATTTTTTAACAGGGGTTGCAAATGGTTCAAAAATTTAATTTAGTATCTGATTATCTCCCTCAGGGCGACCAGCCCCATGCTATAAAAAAATTGATAAAGGGTATAGATAATGATTACAACTATCAAACTTTACTGGGAGTAACTGGTTCAGGTAAGACTTTTACTATGGCAAATGTAATTCAGGAAGTTCAATTACCCACTCTGGTTATCTCACACAATAAAACCTTGGCTGCTCAATTGTGCAGTGAATTTAGAAGGTTTTTTCCCGATAACGCAGTGGAATATTTTGTAAGTTATTATGACTACTATCAACCTGAAGCTTATATTCCGAGAACAGATACTTATATAGAAAAAGATTCCTCTATAAACGAAGAGATTGACCGTTTAAGACTCTCTGCTACCAGTTCTCTCTTTGAAAGAAGAGATGTGATTATTGTTGCCAGCGTATCTTGTATATACGGATTAGGGTCTCCTAAAGATTATCAAGAATTAGTATTAAAAATTAGTAAGAACGATATTTTTAAAAGAGATAATATTTTAGAAAGGCTTATAAACATACACTACGAGAGAAATGATATTGATTTTCATCGAGGTTGTTTTAGAGTCAGAGGAGATGTAATTGAAATATTTCCTTCCTATCTAGAATATGCTTTTCGCATAGAATTATGGAGTGACAAAATAGAAGTAATTTCCCAGATAAACCCTCTAACTGGTAAAGTTATAAAGAGAAAAGATAAATTGGTAGTTTATCCTGCAAAACATTTTGTTACTACTAAAAATAAATTAGAAAGAGCAATTTTATCTATTGAAGAAGAATTAATACAAAGATTAAAGTATTTTAAAAAAGAGGGAAAGCTCTTAGAGGCTCAAAGATTAGAGCAGAGAACTAAATATGATTTGGAAATGTTAAAAGAAGTAGGATATTGTAGTGGGATTGAAAATTATTCTCGTCATATCAGCGGAAGAAAACCAGGAGAACCGCCGGCAACTCTATTAGATTATTTTCCTTCTAATTTTATGATGTTTGTTGACGAATCCCACGTTACTATTCCTCAATTAAGAGGCATGTTTGCGGGCGATAAGTCTCGTAAAGATAGTTTGGTAGAATATGGTTTTCGTCTACCTTCTGCCTATGATAATAGACCATTGTATTTTAAAGAAATAGAAAACTATATGAACAAAGTTATCTTTGTTTCAGCAACTCCAGCCAAATATGAATTAGAAAAAAGTAAGCAAACAGTTGAACAGGTTATTAGACCCACCGGATTAGTTGACCCGGAGATAATTTTAATACCCGCTAAAAATCAGATTGATAGCTTGATAACAGAAATAAAAAAAAGAACGGAAAAAAAAGAGAGAGTATTAGTGACTACTTTAACTAAAAGAATGGCTGAAGATGTAGCTGAATATTTGGAAGAAATTAACATAAAAGCAAAATATCTTCACTCAGAGATTAAAACTTTGGAAAGGATTAACATTTTAAAGGATTTAAGATTAGGTAAATTTAATGTGTTAGTAGGAGTTAATCTTCTAAGAGAAGGATTAGATCTCCCGGAAGTATCTTTGGTGGCTATTTTGGATGCAGATAAAGAAGGTTTTTTAAGGTCAGAAACTTCTTTAATTCAGACTATGGGGAGAGCGGCAAGAAACATAAACGGCACAGTTATTTTATATTGCGAAAATATTACCGGGTCGATAAGAAGGGCAGTGAAAGAAACTAATCGAAGAAGGGAAATACAATTAGAATATAATCGTAAATACCAGATAACTCCCAAAACTATAACTAAGACGGTAGAAGAATTTGCTGTTATTAATAACATAAATAATTTCAAAGATTTTTCTACTGTAAATGAAGAACATGAAAAATACTTAAGTAAAAGCAATTTATGGTTATTGATAAAATCTTTAGAGAAAGAGATGAAGCAAGCAGCAAGAAATTTAGATTTTGAAAGAGCAGCTTTGTTGAGGGATGAAATAAGAAGATTAAAAAAAGAAAAAACCTTATTCGGAAAATAAAAAAACAGTATATAGTATTTAGTATTTAGTATATAGTAAGAAGAATAGAAAATAGCGGATAACGTTTAGCGAACAATAAAATAGCGTAAAATGTAAATCTAAAAACGCAAAAACAAAACTTAAAACTTAAAATTAAAGAAAAGAGTTTTGAATTTTAAATTATTCTTTTTCACTTCCTTACTAAATACTATATACTAACGACTAATTCAGAGGAGATTTATTAAGTGGTTCAAACTAAGATAATAATTAAAGGGGCTCGAGAACATAACTTAAAGAATATCAATTTGGAGATACCCAGAAACAAACTAATTGTAATTACCGGGTTGAGCGGTTCTGGTAAATCTTCTTTAGCTTTTGATACGATTTATGCAGAAGGTCAGAGAAGATATATTGAATCTTTATCTTCTTATGCTCGTCAATTTATGGAAAGAATGAAAAAACCTAACGTGGATTACATTGAAGGATTATCACCGGCGATTTCCATTGACCAGAGAAAAGCAAGCAAGAATCCTCGTTCCACAGTCGGTACCGTAACGGAAATTTATGATTATTTACGATTACTTTTTGCCCGGGTTGGAGTACCTCATTGTCCGCAGTGTGGTAGGCGAGTTAGCAAGCAGACGGTTGAGCAGATGGTTGATCAAATTTTAAATTTATCCCCGGATACAAAAATACAAGTTTTGGCCCCGATAATTCGCTTTAAAAAAGGTGAACACAAACAAATATTAGAAGATATTCAAAAAAAAGGATTTGTTAGAGTGAGAGTTGATGGAAATACTTTCGAAATAGAAGAAGATATAAAAATCGATAGGTATAAAAATCATAATATAGAAGTTGTAGTAGATAGGTTGATAGTAAATTCTGAAATAAAGACTCGTTTAGCAGGTTCTATTGAAACCGCTTTAAGTTTAAGTGAAGGGATAGTTGTAATTGATATAGAAGGCGGTAAAGAAAAGATGTTTAGCGAGCACTTTTCCTGTCCTAAATGCGGAATTAATTTGCCGGAAATTGCTCCCCGGATCTTTTCATTTAATAATCCCTATGGAGCCTGTCCTGCTTGTAGTGGTTTAGGTTTTAAAATGGAATTTGATCCTGAATTAATTGTACCGGACAAGAATAAGTCTATAATGCAGGGTGCCTTGGTTCCCTGGGGAGAGGTTAAAGGAAAATATTTATATCACCTTTTAAAGGGGTTAGCCGATTTTTATGGTTTCAGCCTTAATACACCTTTTGTTAAATTAAAACCTGAATTTCAGGAGATTATATTATACGGATCGAGAGGGACAAAGATACCTTTTGAATATCAGAACGATGAACAATCTACTTATTGGACTCACGAAAATTCTTTTGAGGGAGTAATTAATAATTTAAAAAGAAGATATCGGGAAACTAAATCAGAATATATCCGCACAGAGATACAAAAGTTTATGAATATTGGACCCTGTCCCTCTTGCGAGGGCAAAAGACTTCGTCCGGAAAGCTTAAATGTTACTATTGAAGGTTTCTCTATAGCGGATATTGCTGAGAAATCCATCAAATGGAATTATAATTTTTTTGACAAATTAAAATTGAATGAAAGAAGAAAGGTTATTGCCGGCCAAATTTTAAAAGAGATAAAAAATAGATTAAGTTTTTTAACCAATGTAGGTTTAGATTATCTAACCCTATCGCGTTCATCTTCTACATTGGCTGGAGGGGAAAATCAAAGAATTCGTTTAGCTACTCAGATTGGCTCGAGCTTAACTGGAGTACTTTACATTTTAGATGAACCGAGTATTGGCTTACATCAAAAAGATAATTGTAAGCTTTTGCAAACTCTTATAAAGCTGAGAGATTTAGGGAATACGGTGATAATAATTGAACATGATGAAGCTACAATAAGAATTGCAGATTACATTGTGGATCTTGGACCGGGAGCAGGAATACACGGTGGATATTTAGTAGCGAAGGGCAACATTAAAGATATTATAAACAATAAGAAGTCTATTACTGGGAAATATTTAAGTCACTTAAGTAAAATTAATATCCCTTTCAAAAGAAGAAAGGGTAATAGCAAATATTTGGAGATTTACGGAGCTCGACAGTTTAATTTAAAAAATATTGATGTATCTATTCCTTTAGGTACGCTTACTTGTATTACCGGAGTATCTGGTTCCGGGAAAAGCACTCTGGTCGAGGAGACCTTGTATAAAGCTTTAATCAAAAAAATTTACAAGAGCAGAGTTCACCCAGGTGCTTATGATAAGATTAAAGGAATAGAAAATATCGATAAAGTGATAATTATCGATCAATCACCCATAGGTAGAACTTCTCGCTCTAATTCTGCTACTTACACAGGAGCCTTTACTCCGATCAGAGAAATATTTTCCAGGACAAAAGAAGCTAAAATCAGAGGTTATAGAGCGGGAAGATTTAGCTTCAATGTAAAAGGTGGAAGATGTGAGGCCTGTCAGGGTGGAGGGATAGTAAAGATTGAAATGTATTTTTTGCCTGATGTATATATACCTTGTGAAGTTTGTAAAGGCCAAAGGTTCAATCGCGAAACTTTAGATGTAAAATATAAGAGTAAAAATATAGCTCAGGTGTTAGATATGACCGTGGAAGAGGCTTTAGAGTTTTTTGGAGCAATCCCAAAAATCAAAAGGAAATTAGAAACTTTATATGACGTTGGTTTGGGTTATATAAAATTAGGACAATCCGCCACCACTCTATCCGGTGGTGAAGCGCAAAGAGTCAAATTAGCTAAAGAATTGAGCACTAAGAGCACAGGAAGGACTATTTATTTATTGGACGAGCCAACCACTGGCTTGCATTTCGATGATGTAAAGAAATTGCTCAATGTTTTAGATAGATTAGTAAATATTGGAAATACCGTTTTGGTAATAGAACACAACTTAGAAGTAGTTAAATCAGCAGATCATATTATTGATCTTGGTCCGGGAGGTGGGGAAGAGGGAGGAAGAGTTGTAGCCGAAGGAACCCCTGAGGAAATAACGCATAATCAAAACTCATTTACCGGAGAATTTTTAAAAAAAGCATTGAATTAGTCGTTAGTCGTTAGTGAATAGTATTTAGTAAAGAAAAGAGAAGAAAATATAGAAGCCAGAATAAGGCAGTGATGAGTAATATGTGACAAGTAATAGGTTTAGGGTTGCAGGTTACAAGTTACAAGATGCAATATAGGAAGCTTGTTTTTAGTTATTAGTTTTTCGTTTTAAACTATACGCTAAACGCTGTACGCTCTACGCTAATCACGTACTAACGACTATTCACTAACGACTAATTTAATTGGAGAATTGGTAAAATATGGATATCAAATCAAAGATAAATAAATTACCTGAAACAAGCGGAGTTTATTTTTTTAAAGATAAATCAGGAAAAGTAATATATGTGGGGAAGGCTAATTCTTTAAAAAGTAGAGTTTCTTCTTATTTTAGTAGTTCTTCCCAACAATCTCCGAAGATAAATAAAATGATTAAAGAGATCGAGAATGTTGAATATATACCCACTTCTTCTGAAATAGAAGCACTTATCTTAGAAAGTAAAATGATTAAAAGTAACAGTCCTTACTATAATACTCAATCGAAAGATGATAAGAGTTATCCCTATATTATAATTACTTTAGAGAAAGATTTTCCTCAAATATTGTTTTACAGGAAAATAAATCGAAAGATAAAAGAAAGTAAAGCTTTATATTTTGGCCCTTTTGTGGATACAAAAGCTACGCGGGTTGTTATAAAATTATTAAGGCAAGTTTTTAAAATTAGGGGATGTAGAAAAAAAGATTTAAAGAAGGCAAAAATTTGCTTAGATTACCAGATTGGTTTGTGTTCAGCGCCTTGTGCGAACATGATTAGCAAAACAGAGTACCGAAAAAGAATAAGAGAAATTTGCCTGTTTTTGGCAGGGAAGCAAAAAAGGTTATTAAATGGTCTTTATCGAGAAATGAAAGAAGCTTCCGATTATCTTAATTTCGAAAAAGCTGCCAAAATAAGAGATAGAATAAAATCAATTGAAGCAATTTTAAAAGGTCAGAAAATAAACTTATATAGAAAAAGTAATAAAAATGATTATTTATTAAAAAAGATAGAAGAAGTAGAAGAAGATGAAATTAAAAAAGGCCGGAAGGCAGTTATTGATTTAAAAAGTAAATTGAGCTTGAAAAAGTTACCAGAAAGAATTGAAGCATTTGATATCTCAAATATTCAGGGAAAATTATCCGTTGGTTCCCTAGTTGTTTTCGAGAAAGGACGGCCGAAAAAGAAAGATTATAGAAGATTCAGAGTGAAAAAAGTTAAAGGAATTGATGATTATGCTATGTTACAAGAGGTAACCGAGAGAAGATATAAAAGATTGTTAACTGAGCGTAAAAGATTACCTGATTTAATCCTTGTTGATGGAGGAAAAGGTCAGCTTAGTGAAGTAAAAAAAATATTAGACAGTTTGAATCTCGAATTACCAATAATAAGTATTGCCAAAAAAGAAGAGGAAATATTTAAACCAGAGGTTCATAAACCGATAATATTGCCTTCTAATTCTGAGGCACTTTTTTTACTGCAAAGAATAAGAGATGAAGCCCATAGATTTGCGGTGACTTATCACAGAAGGATTAGAAGTAAGGAATTACGTAATTCAAAGTTAGATCTTATTCCGGGAATTGGTGCTAAACGCAAAAGATTATTATTAGAACACTTTAAAAGCATAGAAGATATAAAGAGTGCTTCCAGGGTTGACATAAGCAAAATACCAGGATTTGGAGATAAAATTGCCGAAAAAATTAAAACAGTTATGGAGGTAAGAAGATGATACTAAATTTTGAAGAAAAAAAACCAATAATTAGTGAAGAAGCTTTTGTTGCCAAAAATGCTACTGTAATTGGGGAAGTTGTAATCGGAAAATGCTCCAGCATTTGGTATAATGTGGTATTAAGAGGCGACGTAGCTCCTATTAGCATAGAAAATAATACCAGCGTTCAGGATGGAAGTATTGTTCATTGTGATGTAGGAGTCCCTACTATAATAGGAAACAATGTTACCATAGGTCATAATGTAATGCTTCATTCCTGCAAGATTGGAGACAATTCTTTGATAGGGATAGGGGCAATTGTGCTTAATGGGGCAGAAGTAGGCGAAGGAGCTATAGTGGGAGCTGGAGCAATAGTAACCCCGAGGACTAAAATACCGCCCTTTACCATGGCTTTAGGTGTGCCAGCGAAAGTGGTGCGCAGTCTTTCTGAAGAAGAAATTGAAAATTTAAAAAAACACGCTCTGGATTACGTTGAGTTAATGAAAAAATATAAATAAAATTATAGCGTGGAGCGTAGAGCGTATAGGCGGAAGTGCAAAGTGTAAAGCGAAAATGTAAAACTATAACTTAAAATTTAAAGGTATTGTGCAAATTGTACATCTTTGATTTCTTACTAAATACTATTCACTAACGACTAACGACTAATCGACGACTAATTTATTTGTAAAATATAATGGAAAATGTATATAATAAATAAAATAA
>Ga0255384_10069_pt1 | contig 17819 bp, 13 predicted proteins | sample ANMaggSeSYBR01F7_FD_182106 | JGI IMG/M metagenome (GOLD analysis project Ga0255384, IMG submission 182106) | Sediment cell enrichment communities from methane seep in Santa Monica Basin, California, United Staets - ANME aggregate JGI... | ecosystem: Environmental > Aquatic > Marine > Cold seeps >... | reverse complement strand
AAGGATCTGTGAGGAACCAATTGGCAGTTGCTCCGGAACTACATGTCCTATCGAATGTTCTACTGGTTGTTTAAGCGCAGGTACATATTGGGCAGTTATCACTTTAGCTGATAATGTAGGTCTCGAGACAGTTTATATTGCGGAGATTGAAGTTACTGGTGGAACTGGTCCTGATGATACATGTGATATTATAGTAGCAGAGTATGAACCACTGTCTAGCGAACCTTGTGTTGAATTTGTGGATACTCATGATTATGTAGGTACATGTGACGAAGTATGTCTCTAATGATTTTTAAATCGATTAGAGTAAAATGTTAAAAAACAAAAAAAGGGACATTTCGGTGTCCCTTTTTTTGTTTAGTAGCTGATTAATAAGTTTAGTTATATTATAAGTCAGTAAATCATTTATACCCTTAAATATTTAATTTATTTTAAATTAAATAAACATTGCTGTGCTTATCATGTGGAGGTAATATCAGGGGAATGTGCAGATAAGGTCTGTATCTGGTTCCCGATGATTGTAGATTATGATAAATCTTTCAGTAGGAAAATAAGTTAATTCAAAGGATAGACATTGTTTATGTAAAAGAGTTCGAATACGGTCTTGTAATGAACCGAGGACTGATACTATATACTAACAATTTACTATTGACTATCTTGTTTTATTTTCTATGTTTTATTTGCTAACGACTAAATACTAAATACCAACGACTAGTTAATTGAAACTTTTCTTGACTTTTATCGTATAATAAATTAGTATTTAGTATATAATTAAGTATATCTGTATGTTGTTTATATTGTTAATTGATTGAAAATTTATAAATGATATTACTAGTTAACTAACTAACTGTTCTTTATCTTAATCTTAACCAGCCAACCAGTTAACTAGTTAACTATCTAACGGTTTAAAAGTGGTAGTTTCTTAACCCGCATCAGGTCGAGATGCGGAGACCTGCTTATGAAATATCAGGAGCTTTCAAGCTCTCCTCATAAGCAAAAAGAGTAAGAAGCTATTTTAAAACAGAAATTAAAATTAGTTAATTTCGCGAAATTAAATAACTATCTTCATAATGAAATAAATGAAAGGAGAAAATAATGAAGAAACTTTTATTAGTACTTTTAGTAGTCACACTCGCATCATTCCTCTTTGTCGGCTGTCTACCCACAACACCAGCTGAAGGAGAAGGCGAAGGAGAAGGCGAAGGAGAAGTAGGAGTAACTGTAGAGATTACAGATTCCGTCGTAGTTGATGGGAAAACCTATGTAAGCGGTGGAAGCCACACCATTACTGTAACCTTCCCTGCACCTGTAGTAGGAGGAGTTGCAGCTTGGATATCTTGGTGTAGTGGTGATTATCGTCAACCAGATGGCTTTGATGTAGTCCTATTCCCCAATGCTGATAGAACAGTATGGGAAGGCTCAGGTAACTTTGGATGGGGTGAGGGAGGCTGTTGTGCTTCCTATGTAGAGGTAACATCAGGAGAATGTGACGCAGATGTCTGCATCTGGTTCCCGGTGATTGTAGATTCTTGCCCACCAAATGCTCTGATAGATATCAGTGTGGATAACTGTGTGTGTGAAGGTTGTGATATTACCTTTTCCAGTGATGTACTCACAGATCCTTGTCTCCCTGATGAAGAATGCTGCGATGATCTCTGTTCTGGATTAGCCAGCTGGTCTGTGGTCCTTTATGACGGATATCCTTTTGATGTATGCTGTGATCCATCTGTCTGTGAGGAACCAATTGGCAGTTGCTCCGGAACTACATGTCCTATCGAATGTTCTACTGGTTGTTTAAGCGCAGGTACATATTGGGCAGTTATCACTTTAGCTGATAATGTAGGTCTCGAGACAGTTTATATTGCGGAGATTGAAGTTACTGGTGGAACTGGTCCTGATGATACATGTGATATTATAGTAGCAGAGTATGAACCACTGTCTAGCGAACCTTGTGTTGAATTTGTGGATACTCATGATTATGTAGGTACATGTGACGAAGTATGTCTCTAATGATTTTTAAATCGATTAGAGTAAAATGTTAAAAAACAAAAAAAGGGACATTTCGGTGTCCCTTTTTTTGTTTAGTAGCTGATTAATAAGTTTAGTTATATTATAAGTCAGTAAATTATTTAAGTTCTTAAATAGTTAATTTGCATCTGAAGTAAAATAAAAAATTATTATTCCAATTAATAAAAAGGAGGAAGAATTAATGAAAAAATTTTTGTTAGTTTTACTGGTAGTAACCCTGGCAGCTTTCCTCTTTGTCGGTTGTCTTCCTACAACACCAGCCGAAGGTGAAGGAGAAGGCGAAGGTGAAGGCGAAGTAACTGTAGAGATTGATGGGGCTGTAGTAGTTGATGGCAAAACCTATGTAAGTTGTGGGCCTCATACCATCACTGTAACCTTCCCCGCTCCTGTTGTGGGTGGAGTCTCAGGGTATGTTAGTTGTTGTACCGGTGATTATAGTAAGCTTAGTGAGCCAAATGGTATTATTGAATGTGGTGACGAAGTAGTTCTATTTCCCAATGCAGATAGAACAGTCTGGGAAGGCTCAGGTGAATTTGGGTGTTTGGCGCGAAACTCAGAAAGATTATTCTATTGCACTCCTTGCTGTGCCTCCTATGTGGAGATATCTTCAGGAGAATGTGTAGATGAGGTCTGTATCTGGTTCCCGGTGATTGTAGATTGTTACCCACCAAATGCTCTGATAGATATCAGTGTGGATAACTGTGTGTGTGAAGGTTGTGATATTACCTTTTCCAGTGATGTACTCACAGATCCTTGTCTCCCTGATGAAGAATGCTGCGATGATCTCTGTTCTGGATTAGCCAGCTGGTCTGTGGTCCTTTATGACGGATATCCTTTTGATGTATGCTGTGATCCATCTGTCTGTGAGGAACCAATTGGCAGTTGCTCCGGAACTACATGTCCTATCGAATGTTCTACTGGTTGTTTAAGCGCAGGTACATATTGGGCAGTTATCACTTTAGCTGATAATGTAGGTCTCGAGACAGTTTATATTGCGGAGATTGAAGTTATTGGTGGAACTGGTCCTGATGATACATGTGATATTATAGTAGCAGAGTATGAACCACTGTCTAGCGATCCTTGTGTTGAATTTGTGGATACTCATGATTATGTAGGTACATGTGGTGAAGTATAACTCTAATGATTTTTAAATCGACTGGGACAGAATGTTAAAAAACACAAAAAAGGGACACTTCGGTGTCCCTTTTTTGTCGTTACATTTATAAGTTTTTAAAATAAAGATAAAATAATTCCGGATGAAAATCATATTAAAGCTAAAATTTAACCAAATTATCTTATTACTTAGTTTGATTGTAATGAAAAATATCTAATGATATTAAAGATATTATAATATGCTATTGTTTCAATGGTTTGATTTTGTTATAATATTTTTAAAATATCAGGAAATAGGAAAATTCAGTGAAATACAAAAGAAAAATTCTTATCTCAGCATTTATATTAATTTTATTTTCTATATTTTATACAGGATGTGAAAGTATAGCTCCTAACCTTCCATTTAACCCTGAACCCCCCCTTGATCTTCCCCCTCCTATCGGTCCAACAGACGGTTGGATAATTATTGAAAATGATGCAGAGACCACCATAGACTGCTCTCCTGTCTTAACTATTTACTCCGAAGGAGCAGTTTATATGTCTTTCAGTGGAAATGGAGAGAACTGGACTGAATGGGAAGAGTACAACACTTCTTATGAAGAATTTAATATTGCTAATGGTTTATATGGTACCGAGTTTGGCACAGGAGCAAGGTATGCCTATGTTCGTTTTAAAGATGGAGAGGGTAATTTATCCCCTTCAGAAGAACTCGCCTGGGATGCTATTAATTACGAGATGGGCGAATTATTTTCTATTAAAATTTTACCCCAGGAAGTAACTATATCAGTTAACGGCAGTTATCTTTTAACTCTTCACGGGTATGACCTTAAATTAAATGAAGTTCCCCTTGATGGCTCAAAGGTATTCTGGACTAAATGTTGTGGGGGAGGAAAGTTATCTCCCACTACTGGATTATCTACAACTTATACTGCTCCGTCTGTTTCGGGTAAACGCAATATAACTGCACAGTATAATAACTTAAAAACCGGTGCTGTAATTATAGTGCTGTAATTATAGTTGTAAGGGATGATTAGATATAGTATCATAATAAACAGAAAAGAAGGACATTGTTTTATATAAAAGATTCTTGGAACAAAAAAAAGAGTTCATAATTTTATTAGGATAATTAAAAAATAAAAAATAAAAGGAGAATTTTAATGAAAAAATTATTATTGATCTTGCTAGTAATTGGATTAATTGCTTGCTTATTCGTTGGGTGTACCCCTACTGTTCCATCTGAAGGCGAAGGAGAAGGAGAGGGAGAAGGTGAAGATGAAGTTACTCGAGTAGTCCTGGTGGAAATATTTTCTCAATTTGGCTGTGCGTATTGTGACATTGTAGAACCAATTATGGAAGAGTTAGCAGGTGAATATAGCCGTGATGAAATGATACTTGTTGAAGAACGTGCTCATGGGCTCTATTCCACAGATGAAATTAGAGATCGATATAAATGGTATTTTCCCAGTATTTCTGATAGAAGTACACCTAATGTATTGTTTAATGGCTTAAACCAAAGGATTCATCACACATCGACAACTTATTACATTGCAAAGAGTAAAATCGAAACAGAACTTTCTAAGCAAGCAAAAATTGAAATATCAGCAAATAGAGATAGTTATTCTACAACTAATACGATAAGTGGAACTATCAAAAATATTAATTCTTCCACCTTAAGTAATTTAGTTATAAATGGAATGACTTTCAAAGATAGAGGACAGACGGGATTAAAATATTGTGTTGCAGACATTCTTGAAGAACAGAAAAAAACAGTTGCCACCCTTGAACCGGGAGAAAGCTACAGTTTTTCCTTCTCTATTGATGGTTTTGACTGGGAAGGAAATAATATGCACGGTGTAATCTTTGTACAAGATCCGGATAGTACTAAAAAAGAAGTTCTTCAGTCTTTTTATATAGATTAAATTAGTTATCCCGATTAATAAGAAAATTGATTGAAAGGAGATTTTTAATAGTGGATTTTCAAAAAAAATCAATTACTTTATTATTAGTCATTAGTTTATTTTTCATTTTAATTAGTGGGTGTACAGATGTTGTTACCCCGGATAATAATTATGACGATGACTATGATAGTTCTACAGTTAGTTATATTAGGGTTTCTCCTTCTTCTGCTGACATGAAGGTTAATACCTCTAAGCTTTTCACCATATACGCTTATGACTCGGAAGATAACCTTATCCCGGTAGATCCGTCTGAAGTAGATTGGGTAGCCAGCTATGAATGTATAGCATGTGGAAAAGTTTGGAAATTTAATCCAAATAGTGGGTCAATCTCTACCTATTTTACACCACAAAGAACAGGTGTTTATCTGGTATTTGCTCACTATAAAGAAAAATGGGATTACAGCTCTGTAGACGTTGAGTAAAATAATTACAAATCATGTATCATAAAACGATTTTTTATGATTTATTTATTATAGTTAAAGGATTGGTTTTCAGCTGTTGGTTTTTTAGTTTTTTAAGGCAACCGTTTCCTTTCGCCCGGACCATTAAACTAAAAAAGGAGAAATAATTAGTGTTTGCAAAAAACAAAGCTAAAATTGGGGTATTAACTATTAGTTTAGTTTTAATATTATCATTTGCAGGCTGTATCGGTTCTTCAACAGATGAAGTCCAAATCGGGCAGATTGCTGAAAATATCGAAGAAGCTATAGAAGAAAAAGACGAAGATTTATTTATGGAAAGCATTTCCTCTAATTATTCTGACACTGAGGGAGGAACCTACGATAATTATATCAATGACTTACCAGAGGAAATATTTTCAAAAATAGAAGATGCTGAAGATTTAGTAGATGCTTTCTCTATTTTGAAAATTAAAGTAAAAGTTACTATCCCTGAAAATGACTTGGTAATAACCGATATATATGCTAGTGGCAAAATGAATATTGAAATTTCTCTAAAGGTATGCATATTATGGTGTACAACTATATATAATGAGAACACTGAATATGATGTCGATTTCCAGAAAGAAGAAGAGGATTGGAAAATAATCTCTATGATGGAAATTTAAGGGATGTAATTCACCAATTAACCAATTAATTTAATTTACTAGTTACATAACTTCAGATTAATTATTTTGTATAAATATAAAAGTCCCAATTCGAAAATTAATAACTTAAAACTAAAAACCAATAGACAGGTGAGACGCTTATCCTGCTTAAAACCGAGAACTGTATACTGATTTCTCTCATCTAATAACGAATAACCGATTTTGTATTTCTAAATCTAAAAACGAAAAACAATAAACTAAAAACCATTTTTACAACTCGTATCTTGTACTTTGTATCTTATGACTAAATACTAAATACTAACGACTATATACTTATTTATTGGAGTTTTATGCTAATGGAACAAAAAGAAATAACTTTATCTAAATATAATCAATTAATCTGGACGAATGCCGTTGAAGCATCAATCATTATTTCAGTTATTTTAGTTCCGATAGTTTTTTATCCCTGGTGTATAACTGTTTTTGTCCCCGTTAAAGAAATGATTGCTGAGGTTTTAACAATAATTGGTTTGATGTTTTGGGGATTTAATATAATAAATAGAGAAGAACTCAAGTTTGTCCCCACTCCTCTTAACTTCCCCATTTTAAGTTTTATTTCCATTTGTATCCTCTCTCTAATTTGGTCTAACAGTTTCTTTACCAGCTTAAAGGAATTACCTCTTTTTTTAGCCGGTCCTTTATTATACTTTATAGTAACCAATAATATTCACTATGAACACCAAGTTAATCGCATTCTTAACATTTTACTCATTATTGGTGGTCTGTTTGGTATATATGGTATTTTGCAATATAATGGTATAGATTTTCCTTTCTGGATCCGTAATGTAGGAAGATTGCAAGTCTTTGGGCTTTTCGGTAATGTAAATTATTTTGCTGAATATTTAATCGTCCCCTTACCCATAGCTGTTTCCCTTTTCTTTACCTGTCAAAAAAAATTAAAAAAAATCTTATTATTAATTGGTATTCTGGCAATGGGTACAGCTCTTATGTTTACTTTTACCCGCGGTTCATACCTTGCTTTTGGTAGTGCTTTGATTATTATGTTTTTTCTTTTTCTGATTTCGAGAGACATTAATTTCATTAAAAATAAGAAAAAATATTTTATTATTATCATAGCAGCAGTTATTATAATTACCTCTATATTTTTCATACCAAATCCTTTAAATAAGCCAGGCACAGTTATCTTCAAGATTAAAAGTAGGCTTTCACCTACAATACTTACACAGGGTGTTAGCATTAAAAGAAGAATAACAGTATGGAAATTTACTACTCTTATGATTAAAGACCGTCCATTTATTGGTGCAGGAATCGGAACATTTAAATATAATTCATTAAAATATCAGGCAAAATATTTTGGCCAGGGAGAAAACCGTTCTCTTTATATTCATGGGTTTGCAACTAAAACTCACAATGAATATTTACAACTTTGGGCAGAACTTGGGATAATCGGTTTAGGTATATTTATTTGGCTTATGATTGGCTATTTTACTTATGGATTGAGATTCATAAAAAAAACAAAAAATGAATATAAAAAGGGAATAATAATTGGACTAATGGGGGCGGTGGTAGCAGTTTTGGTGGATGGTATATTTGGTTTCCCCTTACATCTACCGGCTACCGTTATCTTATTCTGGCTGGCTTTAGCACTTACTATAGTAATGATTAAAAGCGAAGTTGATGCAGAAGAAATTGATATTACCACAAAAGATAAAAGCAAAAAAATAAAAGGAGAAAAAGACAATAATATCTCATGGTTTAAACCTCTTTTATATATAGTTATTATCCTCGCAACCCTCTTTCTCTGTATAACCGTAGCTCGTCCTTTTATTGCCCGAACCCATTTGTATTATGGTAATGAAGAAATTAAAAACAAAGATATAAATAAAGCTATTAAAATCTATGAGAAAGCATTGAAATGGGATCCCTATTCAGGCCAAATATATTATGAAATGGGGAAGATCTTAAAAAATAGACAGATTAATAATTTGGCTATGGAATATTTTGAGAAAGCTGAAAAGTATATTGATCACCCTGATTTACCTCAAAATTTAGCCACCGTGTATCTTAGAAAAGAATTGTTTGATAAAGCAGCAATTAAGCTAAAACAGGCTATTTCTTACGAGAAGAAGGAAGAATCGATGTTTCCTATGTATAACCAGTTAGGAACAATCTACACTCGTCTGGAAAAATATAAACAAGCGGAGATGGCTTTTAAAAATTCTTTAAAAATATATCATGATTTTGTAAGTGCCCATTACGGATTAGCAGGTGCCTATTTAAAGCAGAACAAACAGACTGAAGCCTTGGAAGAATTGCAAAAAGTAATCGAACTTGCCCCAAACAGTAGAGAGGCTCAAAATGCCCGAGAGCTGATTCAAAAAATCGCCCAGGAGAAACTAAAAGTCCCATCGACAGAATAAAATAAAAGGGGACAGGCTACTTTTTTAAAGAAGCTGTAAAAAGTAGCCTGTCCCTTTTTATTTGTAGAATAATAACTTATTTTAATTTTTTTATATAATATTTTTTCCACACTTGTAACCCACGCTATAACTATGCGCTATTACTATACGCTTGTATTGAATTTATTCTCTGTATTTTTTTACTAAATACTATATACTAAATACTAACGACTGATTTGACTGCTAGACCGGACGACCGACAAACTGATTTTATATTTTAATTTTCAACTTGCATCTTGCAGCTTATATAATCTAAAAACGATTAATCAATAGCGAAAAACTATTTTTATTTTCTACACCTATTTACTGTCTAAAATGCTCCGTTTTAGGGAATAATATAAGTAGATAAGTGTAGGTTTTGTAATAAAAATTTAATAAAAAAATTCAAGAAGTTGAAAAAGGCAAACTATCCGAAAGGGTAGGGCGCAAAGTTATGGGTCTAAAATATTGTCATTGTGATGGGAGCACTTACAATATTGCTTGAGTGCCACCTGTAGCAATCTCATACAATATTATGACTGCCAGACTGCCGGCTTTTTTTACTTTTAATGGGAGGAAAAATAAAATGGAAATCAAAATAAACAAAGTAGTAAAATTATTGTTCTTACTGTTCGTGCTTTTCTCATTAATTGGTTGTTCATCGGGAAATATAGGGTTAGTAACTACAGATTTAGACAACCTTGAGATCCAGGCAATAGCCGATAGTATTAAAACTGCCATAGAGAATAAAGATGTTGATATGTTTATGAGTAACATTTCTCTGGATTACTCCGATTCCTATGGAGGAACTTATGAGAGCATCCACACTATGGCTCAAGATATGGTTGATGAAATAGAAGCAGCCGAAGATATGGCCAGCACCTATGGAGTTAATTTAACCGTCAATACTTCTATCTCGAATCTGATTATTGTTGATCCAATAGCTAATTCGGATTTAAAAATTACTGTCAATGCCAAGGTATTATTTATTACAGTCTATAGTTACAGCATGGATTTTGAAGTCAATTTCCAAAAAGAAGACACTGGCTGGAAAATTATTTCCATGTTAGAGAAGAGTTAAAACTTGTAATTCCCTCGAACGCGGGGGAATCCATTCTTCTTATCTCCTCCTCCTCAGAGAGAGGAAGATTAAGGTGGGGGTGAAATATTAGACAGGCGAGACGCCTGTCCTACGGAGTTTTTTTATCTTGAATTTATTCTCCCTATTTTCTTTACTAAATACTATATACTAAATACTAACGACTATTTTAACTCGCAACCTGCAACTTGCAACCTTCTTTATCTCTTCCTAACTATATACTATATACCCGATACTCGATACTGTTTTCCTATCCGCTATTACTATCCGCTTATATTTTGTATTTTCCCGACCGGAAGACCGGTAGACTGGGTAACTGGCAAACTGGCAAATTGAACAATCTTGCATTTTGTATTTATTCTTAGTATTTTTTTGACTGGCAGACTGGTCGACTGGTAGACTGGCAGACAGTTTTTTTATCCGGCAGACTGTTCTTGCACCTATACGCTCTACGCTATCCGCTAGTATGCATCTTGTACGTCGTATCTTAAACTATTTTTCCTTGCATATTTCTGAAGATTTGGTATTATAGAACATATAAAAATTTTTTAATTATTTCTGTTATGGTAGATTAGAAAAAGAAAAAGAAGTTTTTTACAAGGGATGGATTTGAAATAGTTAAAACTAAGAGTAGCCACAGGATATATAAAAGGGGATAAGCGAGAATGAGAATGAAAGAAAAAATATTTATATTCATCTTATTAATAATATTTTTATTAACTCTATCCGGAAACAATGTCCTTACCCCCCGAGTCTTTGCCCAAAATAACCATTCACCGAAAGATGTTCCCCGCACCGTCCTGGTGGAACTCTTTGTCCAGAAAGGCTGTCTTACCTGTCCTACTGCTGAATTCTGCCTGGAAGACTTAGCCTGGGAATACGGCACTAGCAAAGTTATCTTGGTAGAAGAACACCTCTGGGGAGATGGGTATGATACCCCAGAGACTAATGCCCGCTATAACTGGTATGTTGGTGATAGTGAAAAAGGCACCCCCGACGTATTTATAAATGGCCTAACCAAAAGGCTTCAAGGGGTGTTTTGTGACTGCATTGAAGGAAATTATGAATGCTATAAAGATATTATCGATGAAGAACTTACCAAGCCATCCCTTCTTGAGCTAACTGCGGTTAAAACTCCAAGGGAAAACAAAGAAGGAGAATTAGCAGAAGAAAAAGTATTAAACATAATTATTGAAGGAACGGTAAAAAATATAAGCGATATCCCTTTAAAAGATTTAGCAGTCTGTGGAATGATCGGTAAGGAAGGGGAGGAGTCAGGCTTATATAATTATATACAAGACATATTTCCCTTCCAGAATATACCCGCACTCTTACCTGGGGTAACCTTTAGCTTTAAATATGTTCCCGAAATATTGCTTTTCCCGGAATCCGAGAGCAATGAAGAAAAAGAAACCCTACATCTGGTAATCTTTGTCCAGAACACAGAAACTAAAGAAATCCTCCAAGCATTATATATAGAATGAATTCTTAATTGACAATCTTTAGGGGTCAGGTCTTCACATTTGACATAAGCTGGAGCTTCCTTATTTAATATGACTTATGTCAAATGTGAAGACCTGACCCCTAAAGACTAAAAAGCTTTTTTAAATCTTGCATCCTGTAACTGAAAAGTATAAACTATAAACTAAAAACGAGGGTTTTCAAAAATGCACTATCTCGAAAAATACCATTTCTGGTTAGAAAATGAGCATTTCAGTGACGAAGCGAAAGAAGAGCTTCGCGCTATTTCTGGTAACGAAAAAGAAATCAAGAACCGTTTCTACAAAGACCTGCAGTTCGGCACCGGAGGTCTGCGTGGTAAAATCGCTATGGGTACCAACAGAATGAATATTTATACTGTTTCCCGGACAACTCAAGGGTTAGCTGATTATCTTATCGAAGAATCGCAAAAACAGCCTCATCCCCAGGAATACCTCGCCCGTGGTGTGGTTATTGCTCACGACTGCCGCCACAAATCCCGCGAATTTTCCGAGACCATCGCCTTAGTCCTTAATGCCAACAATATTAAAACCCATCTCTTTGAGGATGTCCGTCCCACTCCCGAGCTATCCTTTGCCGTGCGCCATCTTAATGCTGTTGCCGGTATAGTAGTTACTGCCAGCCATAACCCTCCGGAATACAATGGTTATAAAGTCTATGGGATCGATGGCGGGCAGATAATCCCCGAGATTGCCGATAAAATAATTTATCAGGTAAACCAGATAAAAGATTATTCCCGGATTAAAAAACTTGACCTCCCTGTTGCCCTTCAACAAGGCCTGTTTAATATTGTCAGCCAGGAAATAGACCAGATTTACCTGCAAAAAATAAAAGAACTTGCCCTCAGAAATGATGACCAGATAGATAAATCCATCAAGATAGTATATACTCCCCTTCATGGAGCAGGAAATGTTCCTATAAGGAAAATATTAAAGGAAAGGGGATTTACCAATGTATTTGTGGTAGAAGAACAAGCCCAGCCTGACCCTGATTTTACTACTGTAGAATCACCTAATCCTGAATATCCTGCTGCCTTTGAGCTGGCTATTAAATTAGGCAGCCAGGTAGGTGCTGAAATTCTTATTGCTACTGATCCGGATGCTGACCGTATCGGTATGGCCGTAAAAAACCCCTTAACCAAATACACCGTCCTAAATGGCAACCAGGTCGGCATCTTACTTCTCTATTACATCCTGAGCAGTAAAAAAGAACAGAATCAGCTCCCTTCCAACGGCTTTATCGTAAAGACCGTAGTAACCAGTGATATGTCCAGGGTAATCGCTGATAGCTTCGGTGTAGATACTTACGAAACCTTGACCGGATTTAAATTTATCTGTAATGTGGAAAAAAATGTACAGGAAAAAGAGGGCAAATCATTTATCTTCGGCTATGAAGAGAGTATCGGCTACCTAACCGGCGATTTTGTGCGCGATAAAGATGCAGTAATTTCGGCCATGTTGATTGCCGAGATGACTGCCTATTACCATAAAAATGGACTCAATCTACTTCAAGTTTTGGATAATCTTTACGAAAAATATGGCTACTATGAAGAAGACCAGCACTCCATCTATCTGGAAGGGGCAGAAGGGGAGAAGAAGATTACTGAGATTATGGAGATCTTTAGAAAAGAAGCCCTCCGGATAGAAGGTATGGAAATTATCCGAATAGATGATGTTTTACTTGATAAAAGTTACAATTTAAAATCTAAAAAGACTACCGACCTTGACTTGCCCCGCTCGAATGTCTTAAAAATAATATTTTCCGATGGCTCCTGGTATTGCCTGCGCCCTTCAGGGACCGAACCCAAGATAAAAATATATCTATCTTTTCATGCCCCTACCAGAAAAGAAGCCCAACAGAAAGTCCATCTCGCAAAATCCACCATCCTACAAAAAATAAACTCTATAATTACATAATACATGATAGGGGTCAGGTCTTCACATTTGACATAAGCTTACCAGCTGTTTAACTTGAGATTAGTTTATGTCAAATGTGAAGACCTGACCCCTATTTAAAGCAGGGAGGTTGTTAATTATTAAATCTACTAAATCGCTAAAACCGGTTATATTTATTTTACTTTCAGTGCTTATTACCGTACTTGCCGGATGTGCAGGTACAGCTCTATCTCCCGATGAAATAGAAATAACCGATGCAATCTATGGATATTTTCAAGCTATAAGTGATCAAGATTGGGATGGAGCCAGGAGTTATTGTGTTTATGAATCTACGGCATATAATGATGTTAATAAGATTAAAGAACTATGGTATCCTGATTCCGGAGAAAATGAAGAAATAGATATAGACTTCATCGTTGAGGATATTGACACAATTATTATTACTGGCGAATATGCTGAAGTGCAAGTGTATATAAAGGGGGTTATTATTTATAATGGTGAGATTGTCGAGGAGAACCCCGGAGAAATATTATTTGTTTATTTACAAAAAATTGACGATAGCTGGAAATTATATAATATCGAGCAATAGTAATAGGGGTCAGGTCTTTACATTTGACATATAGAAAATAGTATCTTATAATAATAACCATGAGTAGACCATTAAGAATAAGTTTTAATAATGCAGTTTACCACATAACCGCTCGGGGAAATAAAAAAGAGAAGATATTTTATTCAGATGATGATAAGAGAATATTTCTCCAAAAGACGGAACAAGCCTTTATCAAATATTCCTTCTGTTGTTATGCTTATTGTCTTATGGATAATCACTATCATCTATTTATCAAAACTCCTTTAGGTAATATAAGCCAGGGGATGCATTATCTGAATGCCTCTTATGCTAATTATTTTACTGCTAAATATAAAACTAACGGTTCTTTATTTCAGGGTAGATATACATCATTATTAGTAGATGCGGATAATTATGCTCTAACTTTATCTTCCTATATTCATCTTAATCCCATTAGGGCAGGGCTAACCAAAAATCTGAACGAATATACCTGGAGCAGCCTATTAGATTATTTAGGTGAAAGGAAGAAGCAACTAAAAAAACTGGATACTCAATTTATCCTTGTTCAACTTAATACTAATCTGACTCAATCCCGTACCATATACAAAAGATATCTTCTGGAAAATCTTAATATGGATTTCCCGGTAAAAGATATCTATCGTGGTATAGCCTTGGGGAAAGAAAGCTTTATTAAAAAGATAGAATCGAAAATCGAGGCAGTAGGGGAAAAGCGAGAGATTCAAACTACTAAATATCAGGATTCCCGTTCTCCTGAGGAAATTATACAAAAAGTTTGCCAAAGGTTTAATCTGAACAAAGAAAAGGTTTTAAAAAAACAAAGAGGGAATCTATATCGACAGATAACCCTTTATTTAGTTAAAAGATATTCATCTTTATCTTTAAATGAGATCGGCAAGATATTCGATATGGACTATACCGCTGTTTCCCAGGCGACAAGAAGGTTCGAAGATAAGATTAGAGAGGATAATAAAATAAGAATAATGGTAAATTCTGTTTTAGAATTACTGAAAAATTAAGAAATGTCAAATGTGAAAATCTGACTCCGTCTACAATTAATATGAAAAATATTTCAATATTTTCTATTCTAAAAGCAGGATTTTTTAAATATATGTCGAATATATAATTATAATTATTAAAATAGTGGGGTCAGGTCTTCACATTTGACATAAGCTAATTATAAATTAAATAATTAGTAATCTTATGTCAAATGTGAAGACCTGACCCCATTCAAAGAAGGACATTAAATAGTGAAAAAAGATAATAAATTTATTCTTTACCACTTAAAGATTTTATTTATAATTTTAATCACCATCATTATTTTTATTATCCCCACAAAAACAATCTCAGCCAGTCCTCTAACCTATCTTCCCTTGGATAGCTGGGTCTATCCGGCAGTTTCCCGGCTCGAAACCCTGCAAGCTTTCGAAGGAAATGATTCTGTTGCTACAAATACATTACCCATGATTAGAATAGAAATTGCTTATCTTATAGATACCGCCCTTTCAAATATACAAAAAGGGAAGATAGAATTTGAAGATGCAGATTTAACTTTAATGGAGAAATTAGTCCTGGAATTTCAGGATGAACTAACTTCTATTGATGTAAAAATTATCTCTATAAATTCCGATAGCAGCCCGGCTGTCGCTGACTCATCTAGCGCAGATTCATCAGATAACTGGCTCTATGAATCTCTAAAATATTTTGAGGAGCGGGATATTATAAAAACTCCTTCCTCTGCCAGCTCCCTTAATCCTCAAATGAACAGAAAAGATATGGCCATCTTCCTGGATGAAATCATCTATCAACTGCAAACAGATCAAATTCCAATATCAACCTTAACCGACCAAGACATAGAAAAATTAGAAGCACTTATAATAGAGCTAAATGATGAGCTATCATCCCAGGGTCTAAAAATAGTAAAACTAAACAAAACCACGGTAATATTAGATAATCTTAAATCAACCCTAAAAATAAATCCCTATTTTACCCAGAGAATTGATTTTCTTTACCCGGAAAATCATTCAAAACTATTTTCAGAATTAGGAATAAAAGTGTCTGCCGTCATCTCTGAAAATAGCGCTCTTTATTTTGATTATTCTATTGGTGTTGATTATTTACTTGAATTTACCGGGTCTGTAGACACACAGCTAAACCAAGCATATATCGCACTACAGTTTCCTTCTTTTGAAATACCGATGCCTTCCAATACCCCCTTTTTCCCATCTTTAACCAGCATAGAATTTCCTGCCCTTGACCTGCAAGTAGGCAGGGACTATATGAAATGGGGGCCCGGTTATCAAGGCAATCTCATCCTTTCAGACAATCCTCCCGCCTTCGATATGATAAAATATTTCGGTACAATTGACCTCTCTGATCTCGGGGAGGGCCTTGGCAACCTTAATTTTACTAAATTTTTCTCTCTTCTTGATCCACTTGAAGGCGTAGACCGGTATTTTTCAGGTCAGAGATTAGAATATAAGCCCTTTGATGTCCTTACCCTGGGCTTATCAGAAACAGCAATAATATCTGAAGATTCCAGCATTTTATTCTATAATCCACTTCCTTTTATTCCACCATATTATTTAACCCGGTGGATAGCAGATGTAATTAACCAGCCCAGTGAGATTAATTCTTATGTAGGATTAGATATGGAATTAAATTTCCATCCGGGGATAAAATTATATGGTGAATGGATGGCCGATGACTTTATATTAACTCCTAAAACAAATCCATATCCTAATCGTACCGGCTTCCTTGCCGGCGTATATTTTGCCGACCCTCTCGACACCGGCAATACCGATTTTCGTATCGAATACACCCATATCAATAACTATGTATACTTCTCCAGACACGACTGGCAAGATTACCTCTATCAGGGTGAATATATTGGAAATCCTTTAGGGCCTGATGCTGACCAACTCTATTTAGAGTTAACCCACCGTCTGTCTGATAAACTTAATCTATCTTTAAGTTATGCCCATGAACGCCATGGAGAAGGGCAGGTAGGGACACCTTTACCGTCAGATCCAGTAGTTGCTAATGAAAATATTTTTCTTTCTGGTATAATAGAGAAACAGCAAGCATATCAGGCAGAAATATCTTATACTATGTCGCCCCACTGGGCACTATCGGCAAGCGCAAATTTAGAGAACATTGAAAATAAAGATAACACTGTAGGTGAAACCGAAAAAAACACTTACTTCCAATTTTAAATAAAATAACAAGGGTAAATTGAATTTTGGGGTCAGGTCTTCACATTTGACATAAGCTTACCAGCTGTTTAATTCAAGGTTGGCTTATGTCAAATGTGAAGACCTGACCCCACCCAAAATAAAGGAGTAATATTATGATAAACAGAAACAAGAAATATCTAAAGTTTGTTTTTTGCACACTATTATTTCTCTTACTAATCATTGCCTTTGCCCTACCATCCTTTGCTGCCGAAGGCTCATCCAACTACTACACCCTCAGTTCAAATGATGTCCTGGAAATAAGGCTCTGGGGTTACCCTGAATTAACCAGAACTACAGTAGTACAGCCAGATGGCATGATCTCTTTACCCTTAGGTGGACAAATTGAAGCTGCCGGAAAAACACTGGAAGAATTAAGGTCAGGAATTGTTTTAGAACTGAGAAAAACTTTAACCGCCCTGGAAGATAATCAGGTAAGTGTAACCGTAATAAGTTTTGGGACTTTTAATATCTCGGTTTTAGGAGAAGTTTATTCCCCCGGATTATATCCTTTATCCGGCAAAGTAGATGTCCTAAAAGCTATCTCTGTTGCTTCCGGCCTTACCGATGAAGCCGGGTTAAAGAATGCCATGATTATTCGTGAAAATCAAGAAATTACCCCGGTAGACTTAGAAAAACTCTTTAACAAAAATGACCTTAGCCAGAATTACGAACTTAACTCGGGAGACTCCTTATATATTCCCAAAGCCTTTACCATCACTAATATATCTATCGCCGGAGAAGTAAAATCCCCGGGTTTATATTCCCTGGAAGGCAAGGTTGACATCCTTAAAGCTATATCTGCCTGTGGCGGCTTAACTCCAAAGGCTAACCTCAAGAAGGTAATTATTAATAAATATAACAACGATGTGATTCAAGTAGATCTCGAAAAACTAATTATTC
>Ga0255384_10031_pt2 | contig 17857 bp, 13 predicted proteins | sample ANMaggSeSYBR01F7_FD_182106 | JGI IMG/M metagenome (GOLD analysis project Ga0255384, IMG submission 182106) | Sediment cell enrichment communities from methane seep in Santa Monica Basin, California, United Staets - ANME aggregate JGI... | ecosystem: Environmental > Aquatic > Marine > Cold seeps >... | reverse complement strand
CTGTTCCCATTATTCCTATTTTGACTATATTTTTTATATCCTTGATTAAAATTAATTTCTTTCCAAATTTCTTATAAATTTATTTTTTAAAATTGATAAACTGATAAATGAAATCATTATTCCAGAAATTATAAGCATCAAACCAATTCCCCTGCCACATACAAGGGCATAAAAGTTAATTAATTAACTACAGAAAGGAGTGGTATATATGGAAATGGAAATGGGAACGTTTATTGCAGTATGCTTGGTACTAGGTGTTGCTGTGGTTTTGGTTTACACTAAACGTAGGAGTACAAAAAAAGATAAAAGTAAATAAAACCATAGATATGAAAAGAGCGTAGTTGATCGCAACTAAGCTCTTTTCATATGTGTGCCCAGCATGGGTACAATCTATAAGGTGAAAGTCCCGAGCACTGTGTAAACGGCAAGTAGAAATGCACCTTGCACGGAAAACAATTTTGCACCTTACAGAGAGAAAAAAATAGCTTAACCCTCCCTATATGTCATTCCCGCGAAAGCGGTAACCTATCTTCTCTTTTCCATCTAACTACTATTCAGCAACAACTAATACATCTCGCAACTATTTTTTAAAAAGAAGGATTTTTTAAAACTTTTGTCGTATTAGTATTAAGGTGTAGAAAAATTGAAAAAGATTAGTTTTTTGCTCTCTGGTGGCGATACAATAAGGTAAATATATATTCCTGAAATGTGACAAACGAAACGTCCCCCTGACACACTAATTCCTTTGGACCGTTGGTGGCGATTAAATAAGGTAAATATATATTCGAAGCGTGATAAAGAACCGTCCCCTGGCACACAAAATATTAGTATATTTTAGTAAGTGGAGTTGAACTAAACAAACGGTAAAATGAATCGAAAAAGCAAACAAAGAATCATAGTAATCAATTTATTATTATTTGCTCTTTTATTTGGATTAGTTTCCTTAAATAAAGAATTTTTAAGACCCTTATATTCTAATACACCAATTATAAAAGTTTTAATCGGAAGTTTTCCTAATTTTATAGCTGCATATATTATCAGCCTTGCTTTTATAAATGTAGTTGTGATAAGGGAGCCAAAATATAGTCGCCTTATTGTTTATCTAAGTTCTTTACTGGTATTCGCAATATTAACTATTGAAGAATTTAAACCTATATGGGGAGCTAGTACACACTATGACTCATTTGATATTTTTGCAAATGGATTAGGTTCTTTATTAGCCATTTTGACTTTTGAACTAGTTGTTTTGAAGCGAAAAACAAAATAAATAAATTGAATTACAATGAAAGGACATAATAGGGATAGACACCTATTTTTCTTGGACATTAATTCCGCGAAGTTATTTAAAAAAATTGAGGGGGAAGATGAAAAGTGATATTGCAAGACTTAACCCCTTAATAATTATAGACCCTCTAAGTACTCCATCGAAGTGCTTGAAGTACAAGTAAGATTTTCTTTCTTTCAGTTGGTCTTTCAGAGGTAAAAGATGCAAGTGTAGATGGTCTTTTCTTAAGATGAAAGAATTTCACAAATTCTTTCAATTCGACTGGTAATCCTATGTAAACTTCCCACCCCAAGTCGTATCTTGTGTAGTTCCTTGCAAAAGCATCAACAGTCTTACGGTCTCCCTCTGTCAATTTGGTATAACTTACTGCGAACATTCTCATCCTCTTCTTAGGCATCCTTCCCAAAAATTTCTTTACAAGATCTTTTCTTCCTTCTATAAACGGATGTATTTCGTTTATCATATCAGATACGAATTTCATCGTTTCATATCTGTGGGACATAAAATTCGTGAATTCATTCATATCCGCTGTACAGAGTTCAATTGCCCGTTCCAATTTCCCTTTTCTGCTTAGATAAGCAAGTTTTTCTTTCCTATCAAAAATAGTCATATATGTTAGCAAGAGTAATATGATCCTATCGTTGGGTTTTATTCCCTTGAGTTTCGCAAGAGAATCAAAAAATGCATCCTCTATCTTAATTTTCATCCATTCATTAATAAGGGGTGTAGGATCGTTTAATGGATTTAGCTTAAGTTTTAATCCTTTTATCAACTTTCTTATCGTTTCTCCACGTACGGTTTTGGTTTTACCATTTAATATGGCAGATAGTTTTCCTCTGGATAGGTTTGAATCAACAGAAACTGATGATATGGATTTCACAAATCTTTTCAGATAGTTTCTCAGTAAATCGGAATTTTTATATACAGAGCTTTTGAGATCAAAGATAAAGTGTTTACAGTCTTGAATGGTTTCTTTGTAATATTCCTTTGTATCTCTCCCTTGACCTGAAGGAAGATGCTTCTGTAATGAGGTTATCAAACTAGCAGTCTCACACAATCTTTGGTCACTAACTATCTTCTGGATCTCAAAAAAAGTATCGAATACGCAAAATACGCCTCTGGCATCTTCACGATACCATCCAACCCAATAAATAGCCTGATTTGCAAGTCTAAGTGCCCAATGTGGATGACTATGACGTATATACCATGCCGAATCGTTCAAACTCTCTATTATACCTGTAGGGTGAGGAATTGTCTTTGCAATTCTCAAGCCCTTGAAGTAAAGAGCTATACCTTCCGTAATGTTTCCCGTTTTTATCTTTTCCCTCGCCTTCCCTACAAGAATAAACACCTGTGTTGACCTATCATTTTGATAATATTGACTCCATAATCGTGTTTTTGGCAAGTCCGTTTCATTTGTATTCAAAGACGGATAACTTAACAAAGTTGTAGCGATTGTCTTTCTCGCCAATTTTGGCACCTTGTGAAATTCTCTTCTCAGCTGAATGTACACTCTATTTCCTTCTGACTTTTTAAGGTTTTGAAGTACAGAGAGTTCCAAGGCTAAAAGCAGGTACTTAACTGTCTTGTCATCTTTACATCTTTTAATTCCTTGCTCTATACACTTGAGTTCGAGGGTATATTCCTTCTGCCAATCGTATCTTATAGCTTTGAAATATTCTTTCCAGGCAGAATTTAGCTTATCATTACTTAAGGCCCAATTCACCAAGGGCCTGGCAAATGAACCATACTTCATCAGTGCATCGATTACCTGAGGTACTTTTATATTCATATACAACCTTTCTCAAATCTAATCACAACTCCTATTTTAACACATTACTGTTCCCTTACAACCCGAATTTTTGTAAATGCCAAAAGTGCATAAATATTGTGTCCTTTAAACCTTTATTTCATAGGCATTTTAAGGACTGCCAAATTTGAAAATCATATGGAAAGGTATATACTTAATAAAATAAATGTCAAAGGGGGTGATTTAAATGAAAAAACTTTTTGTTGTCTTAGTTCTTGTTCTCAGTCTTAGTCTATGGATAAATATTATAGCCTTGGGAGATCCAGGTTCTAGTAGCTCGCAGGTACAGAGTGTTCCACCTGTTTCACCTGTGGTTTTTGTTATGGAGTGATAGGCAGGAAGTTTCATGACCCGCCGTTCCCAATCGGTAAAGTTTTTGTGTGTTTGTTTGGATACAATTTAAAACCTATCTCCTCTCTAGAATTTAGTTCTAAATTATACCTTGATTTGAAAAAAAATGATGAATGAATTAGAAACATTTTGACATAGATTTTCCTCCTTTAATTATAAAATAGTTACTACTCAGATGACCTGGCACTCAAGACTTTGGGTGCCAGGTCATTCACTAATGTTTGATATCAGGTACCAGTATGCCTTACATACTACCAGCTTTAAAGAACAACCTATATTCAAAAACAGACTTATCTACTCTACAGTTTCCAGACTCATAGAGATATAAAGATGATCCCTATCAATCTTGTCGGTGACGGAAATATCGGGAAAGAAAGTAAAAGACAGGGTATAATGAGAGGAAAAAATGAATCAAAAAGAGAGTATCTTAATAGTAGACGATAATGAAGGTATCCGAAAAAGCTTAAAGCTCACATTTAATAAAAAAGGTTACAAGACAGACACTGCTGAAACAGCCCAGGAAGCATTAAAGAAAGCACACAAGAAATACTTCAATATTGCTCTTATTGAATTTAAGCTTCCTGATATGGAAGGGACAATTCTTTTGAGCAAACTAAAAGAACTCTATCCAAAAATGACCTGTTTTATCATTACTGCTTATGCCTTTCTTCAAAATGTTAGGATGGCTGCAAGGATTAATGCGGATGGATATTTCATTAAACCCTTGATTCCCGAGGATGTACTCTATCGGTTTGAGAAAATATTGAAAGAACAGCGCATAGAAAAAGAACTAAAAGAATCAGAAGAAAAATACCGCGCCTTATTTGAAAATACCGGTACTGCAACTATGATTATCGAAGAAGATAGAACTATTTCTATGGTAAACACCCAAGGTGAAAAACTGAGCGGATATTCTAAAGACGAAATTGAAAATAAGATGAAATGGACTGATTTTGTCATTCCGGACGATGTGGAAAAGATGAAAAAATATCATATTTTCAGGGGAAAAGCAGGAGAAAAATCACCAACTGAATGTGAATTTAATTTTATAGATAGAAAAGGTAATGTGAAAGATATATTATTAAAAATCGGAATGATTCCTAATACTAAAAAGAGCATAACTTCTTTAATGGATATCACCAAACACAAAATTTCAGAAGAAAGACTCAAAAAAACCATGGTTGCAGCCATTGACACCATGTCTAAGATGGTAGAAGCCAAAGATCCCTATACCGCTGGACATCAGAAGAATGTCTCCCAAATAGCCACTTTCATAGCCCGAGAGATGAAACTTCCACAAGATAAGATTGAAGGGATAAGGATAGCCTCTTTAATCCATGATATCGGAAAGATAAGCGTACCTACGGAATTACTAAACAAGTCCAGCACATTATCTGATATAGAATTCAGTCTAATAAAAGACCATTCTCAAATAGGATATGATATCTTAAAATCCATAGATTTTTCCTATCCTATAGCTCAAATTGTCCTACAACATCACGAAAGATTAGATGGCACAGGATATCCCAATAGCCTAAAAAGTGATGAAATAATTCTGGAAGCTAAAATATTAGGAGTAGCCGATGTAGTAGAGGCAATGTCTTCTCACCGACCTTATCGCCCATCTCTCGGTATTGATAAAGCCTTGGAGGAAATCTCTAAAAACAAAGCAATTCTTTATGATTCGAAGGCAGTAGATGCCTGTCTGAAAATCTTTAAAGAGAAAGTGAATTTAAATTTGAATAGTATTATTGCGTAGCTGTCGTAGCTCTTAGAGTAGATAAAGAGATGATATGAAAACAGAATATAAAATGCGAAAAATTACCATAAAAAAGAAGGCTTTTAAAAAAATTGTAGTAAGCAGTAAATAGTATAATGATAGCACTTCCGCTTCCGCGAAGCCTTGTCATCCTCCTTTCTCTTTTAATTTTTTAAAATTAACAGTAGCAGCAACAACAGCAGCAGGGTAAAAATTACACCCTAATGTTGTTGTTATTATATTGTTATTGTTCTTAATTGTTGTTGTTAGTGTGGAAAAATTCCACTAGGGGTAGTGGAGAATTTCTACTAGGGTAGTGGAATTATTCCAGTAGGGGGTAGGAAATATTTACCTCATCATACGGAGATTGATGAAGAATTGGAAGAAAATAATTTTATTTCAAAAAAAGAGGATTTTTTAAAACTTTTGTCGTATTAGTATTAAGATGTAGAAAAATTAAAAAAACTAATTCTTTTAACCGCTGGTGGCGATTCAATAAGGTAAATATATATTTTTGAAGTGTGATAAAGAACCGTCCCCTTGTCTTTCTTAAGATAGAAAAAATATTTTGAGCTATTGACAAATTATTCCTCTAAGGTATAATGCAATTGTACGATAAGCTTGTTAGTTTAGATCGGGATGCCGGTCGATAAAAAGTCTCCTTTTACAGGAGACTTTTTATTTTGAAGAGATAAATCATGACAAAAAAGAGATGGGAGTAAAAAAAGCTCTTTATTTGTAAGGCTTTTAGACCCTCTTCAGGAATGCCCTTTTAACGCTCGTAGAGTGCCTTTAAATGCGTCTCAATTTTCGAAAAATCAGCAATTACGACCCCTGTTTTTGGGGTATTTTTGCCTTCCCGAAATCCGGAAACCCTTATAAATAGCCACTTTCAGATTTTGAGATAATGAAATTTTAGTCAAAAAAGAGCCATTTTTGAGGGGTAAAGTATGAGTCAAGGCGAAATTTGCTCATACAAGCAAAATCTCGCAATATTCGCTGAAACCCTTATAATATAAGGCTTTCAAGAAGGCATTTTTCCACAATTCTTACACATTTTCCCCATTTGCCATTCCCACTCCCTCATATGTCATTCCCACGAAAGTGGGAATCTATCTTCTCTTTTCCATCTAAATACTATTCACTAACGACAAATACATCTCGCAAATATTTTCTAAAAAAGAAGGATTTTTAAGATAAGTTTAGTATATTTATTAAATAATGTAAAATTTGAGTTGATTTTAACATACTTCTATCCGCCTTCTTTGTTTAGACATTATTTTATTTAGCAAAAAATATGTATTTCATAACTTATTTATATTTAAAAAATAATTGGTCTGATGATTTGACAAATAATATTATTTTTTTTATAATTATACCAGTATAAAAATTATATTAGGAGGGAATATAAAATGAAACTTAAAAAATTATTTATTTTGATGGTCATTGCTATTTTGACTCTTTGCTTAGGTCTTACAGTTGAAGCGAAACAGGTAGAACTTAATATTGGAACCGCAGGTATGGGAGGGGCGTATTATCCCATGGGCCAAGGGCTTGCTAATCTTGTTACTGATTATGTCGAAGATGTTTCCATGGTTCCTGTAGTTACCGGTGGTTCGGTGGCAAATCCCCGACTAGCTTCTGAGGGTGAAATAGATTTTGGATTAACTAATGCAAATGTAGCTTACTTTGCCTATCTGGGAGAAGGGAAGTATGATAAAAAATTAAATATTTCCGCAGTTATTCCTTTGCATCCAAGCTTGTTACACATAATTACCCTGGCAGGGTCTCCCATAAATTCATTTACAGACATTAAAGGGAAAAAAGTAGGGGTAGGTACTGCAGGCGGCGGTACGATAGCGTTTATCAAAAACCTTTTAAAAGACTATGAAATGAACATAGATGAAATAATTCCAAGCTTTTTGTCTTATGCAGATGAATTTACACAATTAGGTGATAAAAATTTAGATATATGTTTCATGTTAGCAGGATATCCTGCATCAGCAGCAACTCAAATAGCCGCTACTCATAAAATAAAATTCATAGATTTAGAGGATGAACATTTCGTTAGTCTAATAGAAGAATATCCCTACTACACAAAGATTGTTGTTCCAAAAGATGTATACAAATTGGAAAAAGATGCGGTTGCCATAGGAGTGCCGAATGTATTGATTGTAAATAATGATTTAGATGAAGAGCTGGTTTATGAAGTAACTAAAGCAATAGTTGAAAATCTGGATGAATTGAGAGAAACCAATGCCACAGCAATACAGATTGATTTGAATAAGGCAAAAGGAATTCCTATACCTTTTCATCCTGGAGCAGAAAGATATCTAAAAGAAGTTGGAATTTTAGATTAACAAAATTACATTTTTGAGAGGGGAAAAATATTTAAGCTTATATATAAGTTTTCTAAAAGATTGTATAGATTTACATATCCATGTCGGACCGGATTATATTCCAAGATATGGCGACAGTATTAAATTTGGCTACGGAAGCCAGCCGTGTCGGGATGAAGGCTATTGTAATTAAAGCAAACATCTGAGGATTTAAATCTAATGACCAGAGTGAATCCATCACGTCTTTTAGGAATAAATTAATTTATGAAGGTATTACCTTTAAAGAAACTTTTTATTTAGTTTGATAGTTACTTGTGTGTTTTATAAGCATGCAAGTAACTATCATTTTATTAACTTAAAATTATTTTATTTAGAATTGACTAAATAAAATAATTTACTTAATCAGAAACTCGACATTGTCAAGGAGTTAACAGTGAGTTTAGGTTTTCATCAAATTATAAAAAAAATCGTGTTTATTTTAGCAGTACTAGCTGGACTATTTCATCTCTTTAATTTATCAGGAATATTAGTGCTTTCTACACAAATTATTAGAATAATTCATTTAATGATAATGCTTTCTATCGTTTTTTTAAATATTTCTTCTAAAATTCAAGAAAAAGAAAATTGGACGACTAGTCTTTTCAGAATAGTTGTAAGCATCACTTCCGTCGCTTCAGGTATGTACATGCTTAGCAGATGGAAAGAAATCGCGATGAGCGGCGGGGTAACCAATGTTACAGATTCCATTGTTGGAATAATAATGTTGATTATTATAATAGAGGCTACCAGAAAGTCGGTAGGAAATATTCTTGCAATTATTGTCGTTATATTTTTAACTTATCCGTTTATAGGTTCTTATTTACCGGGGATATTCCATGCACGAACTTATAGTTTACAAAGAGTGGCTTCCTTTTTATTTGCTTCCGGTCAGGGAATTTATGGAATTCCCATAGGTGTTTCCGCTACTTATATTGTTATATTCTGTCTTTACGGTGCATTTTTAAAAGAATTTGGAGCGGGTGATTTTTTGCATAATTTATCTACTGCTTTAACGAAAGGCTTAATTGCTGCCACTGCCAAGACAACAGTAATTTTTAGTACTTTAGTAGGAATGATTTCCGGTTCTGCTGCCGGTAATGTTGCAGTAAGCGGTACTTTTACCATCCCTATGATGAAAAAAGACGGTTATAAAAGTCATGAAGCCGGAGCTATTGCTGCAGTAGCGGCTACAGGAGGACAAATGATGCCTCCGGTTATGGGAGCCGCCGCTTTTATAATGGCAGAAATAATTGGCAGACCTTATCTTGATGTAATGAAAGCGGGGATAATCCCTGCTCTATTATTCTTTTCTTCCATATTTATTGTTGTACATTTGGAAGCGTTAAAACAGGGCAATCTAAGAAAAGAAAAAATTAAAGATAGAAAAGTGCTTACTTTTAGTGCGGTATTAAGAGAAGGTTGGCACAATTTACTTCCTATCGCTGCTTTAATATATATGTTGATTAACGGTAATTCACCCGTTAAATCCGCATTTTATTCTATCATAATTATATTAATAGTATCTTTAATTAATTTTATTTTAAAAAGAAATTTTTCTTTAACTAATTTTATAAAAATGATAATTAATTCCTTGGAAAAAGGAATTTTAAGTGCAGTTCCAATTGCAATTGCCTGTGCTTCAGCCGGAATTATAGCCGGTATTCTCTCTATGACCGGATTAGGTTCAAAATTTTCTTCATTAATAATCCACATGTCTTATGGCATCCCTTTAATAGCTTTAGTGTTAACCATGATAGCCTCTATAATATTGGGTATGGGATTACCTACAACTGCTGCTTATCTGGTTTTGGCTACGGTAGTTGCTCCGGCACTGGTAAAACTTGGCGTACCTCTATTAACAGCACACATGTTTGTATTCTTTTTTGGATGTATTTCTACAATAACTCCACCGGTAGCCTTAGCTTCATATGTGGCATCAGGTATAGCAAATGCAAATATTAATAAATTAAGCTGGACTGCATTTAGGTTTGGATTAACTAGTTTTGTATTGCCTTATATGTTCTTTTGGGGACCGGCTCTTCTTTTGCAGGGTTCTTGGTTGGAAATATCGTATACTGTGATTATTGCATTAGTAGGAGTATTTTCTATTGCTTCGGGAATAGTCGGTTTTTTAAGAATTAGATTAAATATGGCCATTAGAGTAATCCTCTTTATTGCAGGATGCCTGATGATGTATCAAGGAATTTTAACTGATATTATTGGAGTGACAATTTTAACTTTTATTTATATAATTAATAATAGAAATTTCAAAAATAATTTAATTAAAGAACAAAATATATGATAAATATATTAATTAATCGTAAAAAAGGAGTATTGAATTGGTAAAACCGATAAAAAAAATTAATGTAGCTGAACAAGCTATTAGCAAAATCTATGAGTTAGCAAAAGAAAATAATCTTAAAGTAGGCGATAAACTTCCACCGGAAAGAGAATTAGTAAAAATATTAGAAATTAGCAGATCTTCTTTAAGGGAAGCAATTAGGGCTCTAGAGATGATTGGGGTAATCAATGTTACCCAGGGAAGGGGTATGGTAATCGAAAGTTCTAAAATATCAAACTCCATAATCAAACCTTTGGCTTTTTCAATAATCTTAAATAAAAATACTTTTTTAGAACTTTTTGAAGCGCGGAAATTAATTGAGGTTGAATGCGCTGGTCTGGCTGCAGAAAGAATTACAACATCAGAATTAAAGAAAGTTAAGGAAATATATAATCTATTAATAAAGCATCAGAATAATAGAGAAAAATCTATTAAATATGAAATCAAATTACATGAAAAAATTACAGAAATTGCAAAAAATAATGTTTTGGGAGATATTTTATCTTCTATTAAAAAGTTATTAAGAGAAAGTAGGGATACTACAGTTCCTTCACAGGGAGTAACTTTGAAAACAATAAATTGCCATGAAAAACTTATCCAGGCATTTGAAGCAAAAGATGCCGATAAAGCACGAAAATTAATGTTTGAACATTTAGATATAGTAAGCAAACGTTTAAAAAAATCTTATGATGCTGCTTAACTTGAAAATAGAAGAATAATTAGATAAGGAGAAAAATTATGACAAATTATATAAAGAATAAAGATAAATGGTTACAAGAAGGTAAATGGTGGATTAGTCCCTACAATTTTTCAGAAGAGGTTGTAGAAGGTTTTAACTTACCTCGTAAAGTTCAAATCCATGATGCTACTCTGCGGGATGGAGAGCAAACTCCCGGTGTAGTATTCCGTAAAGAAGATAAAGTAAGAATTGCAAAGGGATTGGATGAAATTGGAGTAGAACGAATTGAAGCCGGAATGCCGGCAGTGTCAAGTGAAGATTTTGAAGCCATTAAAGAAATAACTAAATTAGGTTTAAAATCAAAAATATTTACTTTTGCTCGTGCATTAAAATCCGATATTGATAGTGCGGTGGAATGCGGAGCTGATGGAGTAGTAATCGAAATTCCTATCGGCTATCCAAAGCTGAAATATCAGTTTGGATGGAGCTGGGAAGATGTACTTAAAAAAAGTATAGATGTAATTAATTATGCTAAAGAGCGTAAATTATATGCAGTTTATTTTCCCTATGACACTACCCGCGCCAGAGAGGAAGATTTGGATAATTTATTTACCGGGATAATGAAATATTCTTCACCTGATTCCATAGGAATAGTTGACACGATGGGATGCGCTCTTCCGGAAGCCATTCAATATTTAGTTAGAAAAGCAAAAAAACTTACCGGTCTGCCCATCGAGGTTCATACCCATAATGATTTTGGTATGGGAGTTGCTACTGAATTGGCTGCAGTTACTGCTGGTGCTGAAGTAGTTCATAGCTGCATAAATGGTCTGGGAGAACGGACTGGAAATGCAGCTTTAGAAGAGTTAATGATGGGTTTGCATGTTTTATTGGGAATTGATACGCCATATAAATTTAATAAAATTACCAAGCTCGCCGAATTGGCTGAAGAAATAAGCGGAATAAAAATTCCAAGAAATAAACCTGTTACAGGAGAAGGGAATTTTACCCGGGAATCGGGGATTGGAGTAGATCTGGTAATTAAAACTCCTTTGGCAATGTTTGCCACAGACCCCAAATTTACCGGGCGTGAAGGAAAGATAGTATTAGGGAAAAAGAGCGGAAAGCTTTCGGTCAAATATTATTTGGAAAAACTAGGAATTAAAAACGTAAGTGAAGAGCAGACAATAGAAATAGTAAAAAAGGTTAAAGAAATAGGAATTAATAAAAGAGCTTTGCTAAGCGAAGAAGAATTTAAAAGCATTGTAAAAGAAGTGTCTGGTTAAGGCAAACTTAACAGCAATATTCTGTTATTTATTTTAAAAGGAGAAAAAGAAGATGAAAGGATATACTGGAAAAATGTTACGAATTGATTTATCTGCAAATAAAATTTCTACTGCTCCGAGCGCTCCATACAATGAAAATTTTATTGGGGGACGAGGAGTAGGAGCTTCGATATTATTCAATCATGTTTCTCCTGAAATTTCCCCTTTAGATCCTAAAAACTTATTAATTTTTGGCACAGGACCTCTTACCGGAACCGCAGCTCCTTCTTCGGGAAGATTAAGCTTGGTTACTAAAAATGTAGTTTCGGGAGGAATAGCTTATTCGAATGGCGGTGGATACTTTGCTCCTGAATTAAAGTATGCAGGATATGATCATTTGATTATTTCCGGGAAAGCGCATAATCCCGTTTACTTATTAATTAATAATGGAAAAGTGAGCATAGAAGATGCATCATTTATTTGGGGTAAAGATGTTTGGGAAACAGAAGATATTATTAAAAATCGTTTTATAGATCAAGACATGCAGGTCTTGTCGATTGGACCGGCAGGAGAAAATCTTTCGAAAACCGCTTGCATTATGATAAATAAGGCTCGAGCATTGGGTTTTGGAGGTTGCGGAGCAGTAATGGGAGCAAAAAATCTTAAAGCCATTGTAGTGAAAGGTGAAAAACCGGTAGAGGCATCCGATCCCGACAGTTTTATGGAAGAATGTCAAAATAGTTTTAAAAAAATGGAAAAATCTATTGGAACAGCTTTACTTCGTCAGGGTGGGACTATTGCAAAAATTAATCCTAAGTTTCCATTACCCGTTAGAAATTACCAGGATGGAAATTGGGGAGAGAAAGCTCTAAAAGTTAAAGAAAATGTTTTTAAAAAATTATATGAAACTAAAAGGTCAGCATGTTTCAATTGTCCTTTAAGCTGCAGCCATTTTTATTCTATTAAAGATGGAAAATATGCTGGGCTTGAATGCGAAGGTGTACAAATAAACGGAGTAAGAGGATTCGGTTCAAACCTGGATGTAGCGGATCCGGCTTTTATCCTGGCTTGTAATTCCTTATGCAATAAATTGGGATTGCACATTGATGAAATTAGTGCAACTTTATGTTGGGCTTTTGAATGCTTTGAAAAAAAGATTTTGACCACAAAAGATACAGATGGATTGGAATTAAACTGGGGTAATCAGGATGTCGCTTTAAAGCTTATAGAAAAAATTGCCTATAGAAATGGCTTTGGAGATATTCTTGCAGAAGGAGTATCAGGAGCTGCAAAAATTGTTGGCAGGAATTCTCAAAAATATGCTATGTCTATTAAAGGAACCGGAATAAATGAAGGAGGCATACGAATTAAAAGAGCCTGGGCACTTGGAATTGCCACAAGTACACGGGGTGGCGGCCATTTATGCGGTTCACCTAATAGTGAAGGAGTGAAAAATATCACTCCGGAAGTAGGTCGGGCAAGGTACGGAGTGCCTACAGCCGGCAATCCTGTAACTTATGAAGGAAAAGCAAAGCTTGTAGTGTGGTTTGAAAAATTTAAGGCAGTAATTGATTCACTGGGTGTATGTTATTTTACAAGCTATTGGCAGAATAACTTATTGGGTCCCGATGATTATGCAAAGCTTTATTCTAAATTAACAGGTAGAACAATAAACAAAGAACAGCTTTTTAAGATAGGAGAGAAAATTTTAAATATAGAGAAAGCCTACAATACACTTTCCATAGGTTATAATCGTGAAGATGATTATCCCCCGGAAAGATTTATGAATGAACCTGTAAAATCCGGACCATTTAAAGGCGAGTATATAGATAAAAATTCCTGGAATAAGTTATTAGATGAGTATTATAGCCTGAAAGGATGGGATGTAAAATCAGGATGGCAGACAGATAAATGCCTTGAAGACCTGGAACTGCTAGAAGTAAAAAGGCAACTGGAGAAGGCCGGGAGGTTAATAAAAACAGATGAATAAAAAAGATTCAAAAATAAAAAAACCTTACGAAAGACCCGAGAGAGAATTGTTAAAGATGGATATATCTAAATGTACAGGCTGTAGAAGTTGTGAAATAGCCTGTTCTTTTCATCATCATAAAAATTTTGGTCTTACCAACTCAAGCATTAAAATATTTCGTGATAATAAAGACGGTAAAATTGAATACTTTTTTAATGATACATGTGATTTATGTGAAAACGAAAAGATTCCTCTTTGCGTTACCGCTTGTTCCCCTGAAGCCTTATGCATGAAAAAGTAATTTGTAAATATTTTCTATTGTACCTATTTTTAAGGAGGTTATAAAGGATTATGAAAGTAAGGAGAATAGTTACTGGACAAAACAAAGAGAATCATAGCATGGTAAAATGGGATAATGAGATTGAGGCTCGGCCGGGCCGGTCTGGTTTTGAAAGAGCAGACATATGGGCAACAAAGTTTTTACCTGCTAAATTATCTGAGGAAGATCCAGCTAAATGGGAACTTGGTACCAGTATAAGTAATGGTTCAGTTTTTCGATTAATAAAGTATGGACCAGGGGTCTCAGAACGGTGGCACACAACTGATACTATTGATTATGCTATTGTACTTTCGGGAGAAATTTGGATGCAATTAGATAAGGAAGAAATTCATCTTAAAGCAGGAGATGTAATTATTCAAAGGAGTACTAACCATAACTGGGTTAATCGAGGAAAAGAAGCATGTATTATAGCTTTTGTGCTTATTGCTACCGAAGGTGGAAAATCGACTGGTTGGTAAGTCTCTGCAAATGAAATCGATCTATGATTGTAAAATAAAAAATTGATATTAGAATAACCTGATCAATCAGGATAGTAAAATTAATTTATTTATACCAGAATAAAAACATATAATCAGAAGAACATTTATGGGTTAAGGGCTTTGTCCAAAAATAACTGGTTTGTCCTGGTGACTTGATCTGAACTGCCGAATTTTCCTCTCCCTCTCCTTTTGTCTAATAGGAAGATTTCTATATTAAATCAATATTGTAGATAAAAATAGAGGTAGAGGATAGTCCAACATCTCTTCCGATACCATACATATCTCTAACTATGAAAAAAAATTAAATAAATTAATCAAAGATTGGATAGAATGAGAGGGCAGAATAAAGCATTGTAAATCTAAAAGTAAAGGTAATACTATGCAAAATTGTACCAATTTTTTTCTTTGATAATGGAAATCTATTGATTCAGTAATCTATGGAGCAGTTGGAATGGAAACATTTGGAGAAAGATAGAGAAGCTCTGAGATCTTTATAGGTGTACATAGAATTAATATAGTTAATATACTACTTTAATATGGATATACATGTAAAGATATTTCAAAATTTAAAAATGAGAATAATCTGTAGCTAATGAGGGTACAAAATAAATGAAAAAAATACCAACCATTTGCCAACAATGTCATATTGAATGTGGCGTTATTGCTACCGTAGATAAGGATGCGGTGATTAGGATTGAAGGGAATCCCGAATTTCCATTAAACAAAGGACAGATTTGTCCCAAGGGGAAAAATTATCTTGATTTACAATATCACAAAGATAGATTAAGACACCCGTTAAAAAAGAAGAAGGGATCATGGGAGAAAATAACTTGGGACGAAGCACTTGATATAATTGCCGAAAAAGTAACAGCTATTAGTAGCGCCTATGGAAGTGAATCGTTGTCGCTTTCCGTAGGAACTCAGCCTAGAGGGAACTATATAAGCACTTACCGTTTAGCATCTGCATTAGGTACCCCTAATGTTACCAATCCTGGGTATCTTTGCTATTACCCTTCAGTAACTGCAGGTTCTCTTACCTTCGGTGCAGACATAATGCAGGAGCGGGGACCTGATATAGATAATACAGAATGCATCCTTATATGGGGAGCAAATCCACTTAATGCGCACCCCCCTGTGGGAAGAAAAATGCAGCAGGTTAAATCTTCTGGGCAGGCAAAAATGATTGTTGTTGATCCCCGAAAAACCAATCATGCAAAGATAGCGGATTACTGGCTTCAGATTCGCCCGGGAACTGACGATGCACTTGCCCTGGGAATGTTGCATGTTATTATTAATGAAGGGTTATATGATCGCGAATTTGTAAAAAAGTGGTGTTTGGGATTTAACCAGCTTGCAGAAAGAGTAAAAAAATATGACCCAGAGCGTGTGTCAAAAATTACCTGGATTTCTCCAGAAAATATCCGGGCAGTTTCCAGATTGTATGCGGGAGCACGTTCAGCTATACTTTATCATCGGGTAGCTGTTGAGCATCATGCCAATGCTATTCAAACTCTTCGTGCTTTTGCTATGCTTATTGCCATAACTGGGAATATTGATGTTCCAGGAGGAAATGTTATTCCCCATTACCCAAAAGGTTTTATCGGGAGAAGAGAGATAACATATCCACGAGAGGTCCGTGTTCCTAGGCTTGAGAAACTAAGAATCGGATCAGATAGATTTCCGTTAATGTCAGGATCGGAGAGTTTTATTCCAAGAGTAAGGACACCCGATTTAATCCGTGCAATAATATCGGAAAAGCCCTATCCTATTAAAGGAATGATTGCATTCAATAATCCAGTGGTAACTACTCCAAATTCAAATCTGGCATGGAATGCTCTCCAAAAGCTGGATTTCCTTGTAGTGGTGGATTTCTTCAAAACTCCTACGGCTGAACTTGCTGATGTGATACTTCCTTCAGCTACCTGGCTGGAAAGAAATGATATTGCTGATTCTGGATATACAAATTATATAGCTCCTCGCCAGAAAGTAGTTGCACCGATTGGCGAATGTATGGATGATAAGGAGATAGTTGTTAAAATAGCCGAACGGTTGGGAATAGAAGAAAAAATACCTTGGAAAAAAACTGAAGATTTGTTGGATATGAGGTTAAAACCTTTGGGGATAAGTTTTGAGGAATTTAGGCAAAACCTGTTTATTATGGAGCCGCTTCGTTATCGGAAATATGAGCAAAATGGATTTAATACTCCCTCAGGCAAGGTGGAACTTTATTCTCAGAAAATGAAAGATCATGGATATGATCCGTTACCGTATTATTCTGAGAATCCATATACTCCGGTAAGCAGCCCAGAAATCTATCAAGATTATCCGCTAATTCTTATAACCGGTCACAGACACATTGCTTTTTATCACTCAGAAAACCGTCAGATTGAAAAACTTAGAAAATTATGCCCAGATCCGATTATTGAAATACATCCTATTCGGGCTAAGGAATTAGGGATTGAAAATGGAGACTGGCTTTGGATTGAAGCCCCCGGTATGGATCACAAAGTCAAATTAAAGGCTAAGGTTACAGCTAATATCCACCCGGATGTAGTAGCTGCACAGCATGGATGGTGGTTTCCTGAGAAATCTGCCCCTGAACATGGAATATTTGAATCGAATATCAATTTCATTTTAGATGATGCAGTTGCATGCGACCCTATTTGTGGGGCAATCCCAATCAGAGGCACCTTATGTAGATTATATAAAATTAATTAAATATCTTTATAAGAACAGAGAAAGGATATTATTTAAAGTATCGAAGGTTAAAGAAAATTAATATCCAAGTGCTAAATATAATTTTAATAGTTGATAAAAATAGGGGCACCCATTTTCTTTTAAAATAGGCGAACTTTTTAAGATGGATTATTTTGCGGTTTCCCAGACCGCCCAAAGATTTGAACAAAAAAGCAATGTTAATAATGAAACAAGAGAGAACATGCAAAAAGTGATAATGGCCTTAAAAGAAATATGAATGTCAAATATTGAAACCCGCCTCCATTTTACTTCTTCTCATTTTCTCTTCTCTTTTAATTTTTTAAAATTAACAGTAGCAGCAACAACAGCAGCAGGGTAAAAATTACACCCTAATGTTGTTGTTATTACATTGTTATTGTTCTTAATTGTTGTTGTTAGTGTGGAAAAATTCCACTAGGGGTAGTGGAGAATTTCTACTAGGGTAGTGGAATTATTCCAGTAGGG
>Ga0255384_10068_pt1 | contig 18059 bp, 22 predicted proteins | sample ANMaggSeSYBR01F7_FD_182106 | JGI IMG/M metagenome (GOLD analysis project Ga0255384, IMG submission 182106) | Sediment cell enrichment communities from methane seep in Santa Monica Basin, California, United Staets - ANME aggregate JGI... | ecosystem: Environmental > Aquatic > Marine > Cold seeps >... | reverse complement strand
CTAGCTTTAAAGAAAAAACTCGACAGTATTCATTTAGATAGCTCCCAAGAATACGAATATCTTCTTTATTTAATTCAACAACCATTACTTCCTTTCCTAATTGATATTTTTTTACCTTACCTCTAATATATATTGTTCCTCCATGCATCCCTGTTCCAACATAACTCCCAACTACAGATCCCTTTTCTCGGTCTCCTAAACCTAGTACTATAATAATTCCACCCGCTATATATTCACCTAAAAAATCCCCTGTATTGCCTCCTATTATAATCACCGGGTATAATTTTTTATAAGATTTCATATGAATTCCAGTTCTATAACCGGCATTTCCTCTTATATAGATCTTGCCTCCTCGCATAGAATGTCCTACAATATCCCCTACATCACCATTAATTGTAATTTTACCCGCATTCATAGTGTTTCCAACTCCATCTTGTCCATTAGAGTTAACAATAATGGTTGGACCATTCATACAAACAGCTAAATTATTACCTGGTACTCCATTAATAGTAATCTTTATATCATCAGATAAAGCAGCTCCGATATAGCGTTGACCCCTGACATTGTTTAAAACAATATCATTTTCCCCGGCGTTAATATTTTGATAAATTAATTTATTAAGTTTTTCATAATGCATTCCTCCAGCATCTATCCTTCTCATAATACAAAACCTCCCTTATAAAATATTTTTTCTATAGAATTTGGGTAAGTTAATTAACCCAAATTCTTCTTCTAAAAGATGTTCCTTAAAATTTAAAATATCAATCTTATTTCTAATAAGACCTGTATAAAGCCCTGCTCGTTCTATATTATTTACGAAAATACCACCTATTATTTTATTATTTTTTAAGACGACTTTTTTATAAATAGTTTTCTTACAATCAAAATGCTCTAAAATCTGGCAATCGTCTTTATCAGAACAGCTTTCTCCTACAGAGATAATGGGAATAGTACATAATTCTATAGAATTCATAATAAAACTGCCTTGATATTCTCTTTTCACTCCAGCCATATTGAATCCAGCAATTTTCCCTTGCTGAACAGCAACTGGCCAGATAGCAATTGGTCGACTCTTCATTGAGATTAAATCTTTTGCCTCACAACAATCACCGGCTGCATAAACATTTTTAACATTTGTCTGCATAAATTTATCAACTAAAATTCCTTTATTTATATTAATTGGAGTATTTTTCACCAATTCCATATTTGGCTTAACGCCAATGGCAACAATTATTAAATCTGTCGATATCCTTTTCTGGTTCTTTAAAATAACTTCTTTTGTTTTATTATTTTTTTCTTTTATTTTTTTAATAGAATTATTAGTAATTAATTTGCAATCTTTCTTTTTTAAAGCCTCCTCGATTATATTTGATGCTTTTTTATCCAAAGAGGAAGATAAGATTCTATCAGCTAATTCTACAATGGTTACTTTAATCTTTAACTCAATTAACGCTTCGGTGGTCTTCAAGCCAATTAATCCACCACCAACAACAACCGCCTTTTTAACTTTATTGGTTTTAATGTATCTTTCTATCTCCCCTACATCATCTAACTTAGAAAAAGTAAATATACCATTTAACTCAGAACCTGGAATTCTAAGATTGATAGGTTTCCCTCCAACAGCTATAAGTAATTTATTAAAATGTATTTTTTGCTTATCCATTAAAACAACTTCTTTTTTACTTAAATCTAATTTAGTAATCTTTGAATTCAAAACTAATTTTACTTGATTATCTTTATAAAAATTTATTTCTCGATATGGCATCATTTTAGGAGTTACTTTTTTGCCTAATAAATAAGAAATCAAAGGTCGGGAATAACTAGTATACGATTCATCAGAGATAACCGTTACTTGGCTTTTCTCATCATATTTACGAATAGCTTCTATTGCAGCTACTCCACTTGCAGAATTACCAATAATTATATAATTCACTCTTTCTCCCCCCAGATTATAGCTTCATTAGGACAATTTTTAACACAAACCGGCATTTCCTCACCCATACACAAATCACACTTAGAAGCAACCTTCTTGTTTTCAATATTTCTTAAAATTATGCCAAATGGGCAGACCATAATACACATCCAACAACCTACACATTTATCTTCATTGTATAGTACTGCACCTGTATTTTTATCTAGATACATTGCTCCTGTTATACATGCTTCTAAACATGGGGCTTCTTCGCAATGCCTGCATTGAAGAGCAAAAGATGTATACTCTTTCTCTTCTACAATAATTCTAGAAACAGGCTTTGGATATTCCTCTTTATAAGCCTTAATTATATTTTTGCTTTTGGAATGCTGCACAAGACAATAAATCTCGCAAAGCCTGCATCCTATACAATATTCTTCTTCAATTAATATTTTTTTCATTTTTTCCTCCTTTCCCTTCGCTCTACATCTTAAATTTACTTTATTTATTTTTTACCAAGCTTTGCCTATAGGCTTTATACCTAATAGTTTTAATTCAGTATCAGATAATCCTATACCTCTTAATTGTTCTCTATTGCCTCTCAAACTTTCAATTGCATTTATGCCCATACATCCTAGCATTTCTTTCATCTCTAGTTCCCACGCTCGAAGTAAATTAATCAATCTCTTTGCACCTATATTTGGATTAAGTCTTTTAGTAAGAAATGGATCTTGTGTAGAAATTCCCCAATTACACTTTCCTGTATAGCACTTCTGACAAAGTGTACACCCCATCGCTACTAAAGCAGCTGTGCCAATATACACAGCATCTGCTCCTAGGGCAATAGCTTTAATAGCATCAGAACTAGACCTTATGCTTCCTCCAACAATTAAAGAAACTTGATTCCTTATGCCTTCTTTTCTTAAGTGCTCGTCCACTACAGCAATAGCTAATTCAATAGGTATCCCCACATTATCTCTTATAACCTTAGGCGCACTCCTGTTCCCCCTCTTAATCCATCTATAGCTATATAATCTGCTCCTGCTCTAACTATTCCGGAGGCAATGGGTGCAACATTATGCACAGCAGATATTTTCACCCCAACAGGTTTTTTGTATCGGGTGGCTTCCTTTAATGAAAAGATTAATTGACTTAGATCTTCGATTGAATAAACATCATGATGTGGGGCTGGAGACAAAGCATCAGTTCCTGCAGGAATCATTCTGGTTTCACTAATTTTTTCCGATACTTTTTCTCCTGGCAAATGCCCACCAATCCCTGGTTTTGCGCCCTGGCCAATTTTTATTTCAATAGCTGCTCCCACCGATAAATACTCTGGTTGTACTCCGAATCTTCCTGAAGCAAGTTGAACAATTGTATTAGCACCATATTTATAAAAGTCTTTATGGAGTCCTCCTTCACCAGTATTATAAAAAGTGCCTATTTTAAAAGCAGCCCTTGCTAAAGACTTACAGGCATTCAAACTTATTGAGCCATAACTCATTCCACTAAATAAAACTGGTATTTCTACTTTTAATTGAGGACTTAGTATAGTTTTAAGTTTAACTTTCCCTTTAGAGTAATTTAACTCTATTTTATCTGCTTTTTTCCCAATATAAGTTCGTAGTTCCATTGGTTCTCGCAAAGGATCTATGGCAGGATTTGTAACTTGTGCAGCATTAAGCAAAATATGATCCCAATATATAGGATAGGATTTATCGCAACCCATCCCGGTTAAAAGCATACCACCTGTTTCTGCTTGTTTAGTAATATCTTTCATAATTTGGGTACCCCAATTAGCATTTGGCTTATACTCTGAAGGGTTATACTTTATCGTAATCGCACTAGTCGGACAAAGAGCCTCACAAAAATGGCAACCAAAACATTTCTTGTTATCCGATAGAACGACATCACTATTCGTTTCACAAGAATGCACGCTGTTAGAACACATCCTTACACAAACCTCACAGATTATACATTTCTTATCATCTCTTTCTATAATAAATTCTGATAATATTACTTGTTTAGCCATTTTATCACTCCTTAAGTCTTCCGATAACAGGTTCCCCGGCTTTAGGCTTCCAAACTTTATCTGGTGTATTGCAAACTTCTCGAATAGCTGACTCCTCCGATGCTATATAAAGTTTATCTTTAAAAGTTGAAGCTACCAAAGGTCTTAGTTTAACCCTATCATTTAGTGCTACCATAAAATTAGTATTCGCTGCAATAATGCTAAATGGTCCATTTAGCAATGCACTTGCATAAATAATACGCAAAGTCTTTAAAATCTCTCCCTTCTTTTCAGATTTTCTATCTATATCTTCCCAAAATGGAGCTGACAATATATCAGCAACTATTTCATAAGTAAGTTTATGTTTTCTTACTAAAAGGTCAAAAAGATAAATTATTGCTTCAGTATCTGTAAAAAATGAACATATATATCCATAATTAGCAAGAAACCTTTTGTTTATACCATAAGAGGAAATTTCTCCATTATGCACAAGTGACCAATCGATAAGCCCAAAAGGATGAGCGCCTCCCCACCAAGCAACCGAATTTGTAGGGAATCTACCATGGGCAGTCCAAAGATAACCCTTGTACTCTTCTAACCTAAAAAAAACACCTATATCTTCTGGATACCCTACGCCCTTAAAAATACCCATATTTTTCCCACTTGAGGCAACAAATACACCCTCAATTTGGACATTAATATACATTACACATTTAACTATAAAATCCTCTTCACTCATAAAAATGATTTTCTCACTCTTCGGTTTCAAAAAATACCGCCAGAGACAGAATGGAGATTTTATTTCCTTAATTTTGTGTATTGGAATCGGCTCACTTTTTTTTATTAAGAAATTTTTTTTAAGATAGTCTTCTGTAATATCTTTAGCTTTTTCTAAATCATATATTAAATGAAATGCATAATAATCGGAAAAATCTGGATAAATCCCATATGCAGCAAAACCACCCCCCAATCCATTAGAACGTTCGTGCATAATAGCAATTGAATCTATGATAGTCTTACCCGAAAATCTCTTGCCACTCTTATCCATTATTCCAGTGATTGCACAACCACTTATATCTTTTCCTTGGTACCTATTCATTTTTCTTTACCTCTCTATACATACTAGTAGTTATTAATGATAAATTGTTATTTTTGCAAAATATCCAAAAACAAAATAATTCAATTTATTTTATTTATATCTAACCGCATATTACCTTTACTACTCTCGATTTAAATTAATCTAATAATATTTATATCAGTGGTATCGGTACTTTTAATTTTTTAAGAATTTTTTAAATATTAGAATATTTTTCATCAAAATATTATTAAACACTTTTTCTCCGACATTTATATTATAAATTTTAAGTTTAATTTAAAATAAAGAAGCCCTTTTTAGGACATACACTGTCAAAAAAAGGGCTTCTTTGGCCTTGTTAAAATAATTGGTTTCTTTACCTTTTGTTCTACTTCATCGTAGAAATTTAAACTGTTAGCACTATGATAATATTTTTCTTTATTTCTTTATTCTATTAAAGTATTAAACACTTTTACTTATAAAAAAGCCCGAAAAATAGGTAATGGTAGTATTAACAGAACCCATCTCTCAGGCTTTTATCCTAAAAGTGTAGTATCGATTAGATACCTTGTGACGCTCGGTCCAGACTCTAATAACTAATTAGACGGAACCCTAGACACACTTCTGTAAACATATTCAATTTTTCAGAATTTTATCATCATTTATAAACTTTGTCAAATTTTAGCTAACAATTTTCTTGCTCTTTTTTAACTACATCACTAATATTTACACTTATACTAACGATTCTTGGAATTTGATGAATTTTTTTCTTCTCTTACTAAATATTATATTTATTGCATATCTGGTCGTTGGAGCAATAATTATTACAATTAATTTTTTATTTTATCCGACATTGCTTTAATATGTGAGGGGGTGGTACCACAACAACCACCAATTAAATTTAATCCTAATTTAACAAATTTTTCAGTATAATCAGCCATTATTTTTAGAGATGCAGGATATACTACTTTATCTTTAATCAGCTCAGGCATCCCCGCATTAGGTTCAACTATTAAATAAGTCTTACTTGCCTTCTTCATTATTTTCAAGACTTTATATAAAACTTCAGGACCGGTCCCACAATTAGCTCCTACCCCATCTGCTCCTTCATTTTCAAGAACCATGACTGCTCTTTCCGGATCAACTCCATATATAGTCTTTAAATTTTTATCAAAAGTCATCGAAGCAATCACCATTAAATCAGTATTTTCTTTCACTGCCTTTAGTGCAATTTTTATTTCTTCAAGATCATAAAAAGTTTCTAAAATTATTAAATCTACGCCTGCTTTCTCCAAAATAACAGCCTGCTCTTTATAATTTCTGTAAACTTCACTTACTTTTAAATCTCCATATGGTTCCAAGATTTTCCCCGTAGGACCTACAGAACCGGCAATAAATATTCTTTTTTCCAAACTTCCTTCTTTATCTATTACACCTTTAGCTATGCTTACTGCTATTTTATTTATTTTTAGAATATCATCCTCTCTACCAAAACTTTTTAATTTGATTCTATTAGCACCAAAAGTATTGGTCAGTGTTATATCCGCTCCAGCCTTTATATATTCTTGATGAATTTTTTGCACTACTTGAGGATGAGATATATTCCATTGTTCAGAGCACTCCCCTGATTTAAGACCATACGCTTGGAGCATAGTACCCATCGCTCCATCGAGTAATAGAGTTCTCTTATTTAATTGTTCTTTTATTTCTTCTTTAATATTCATATTTGTTTTTAAATAAAACCTTTCCCTTTTTAATGTAGAGGGGCGTATGCAATACGCCCCTACTTTTTTCTTTCTTTTATTTTCTTTACTATATACGAAATACGATATACAATATACTAATTATAGTTTATGGATAAAGATGCCACTGCGAAGTTTCGGCTCAAACCAGGTTGATTTGGGAGGCATTAGTTTTTCTGCATCGGCTACTTTAATCAATTCTCCTATAGAAGTAGGACATAAGGAAAAGGCTACTTTCATACCTGCCTTCACTCTTTTCTCTAATTCCTCTAAACCCCTGATTCCTCCTACAAATTCTATTCTCTGATCTGTCCGTGGGTCTTTAATTTCTAAAACAGGGGTGAGCAAATTATTTTGCAATATCGACACATCGAGACTGCCTACTACATCATCTTCATCAAAAGTGCCCGGTTTTGCAGTTAGTTTACACCAATAGTTATCTAAATACATGCCAAAGGTATGTTTTGCTTCCGGTCGGTAGGCACCTTCCTCATCATATTTTTCTACAGTAAATTTTTTAGATATTTTCTGGATAAATTCTTTCTCAGAATTTCCTGCTAAATCAGCTACCACCCGATTATAGTCCATAATATATAGTTCATCATGAGGGAAAAGGACAGACAGAGAGTAATTAAACTCCTCTTTTCCGGTATAATCTTTAAACTCTCCTCTTCTCTTCAACCCTACTTTAGTCGCTGCTGCTGCCCGATGGTGACCATCGGCAATATAAAGATAATCAATCTCGGCAAAGGATTTTATTAATTGCTGAATTATTGATTTATCATCAATTACCCAACAGATATGGGTAATTCCATCCTCTGAAGAAAAATCATATACCGGGTTTTCTTCTTTAATCCAGCTATTTACAATTTGCTTTATCTCACCTTTTGCTTTATAAGTAAGAAAAACCGGACCGGTATTGGCATCAGTAAAATCAATATGGTTTATTCGGTCTTTCTCTTTATCTTCTCGGGTATTTTCATGTTTCTTGATCTTTCCTTTGAGATAATCATCGATAGAAACACAGACTACCAATCCGGTTTGGGCCCTTCCCTTCATTATCTGTCTATAGATATAGATCTTCTCCTCTTCATCCTGCAAATATACTCTTCCCTTAATAAACTTATTAAGATTTTCGCTGGCTTTTTCGTACACTCTCTGATCATAATGGTCTACGGAAGAGTCTAAATCTATCTCTGCTTTATTAACGTGAAGAAAGGAATAAGGATTGTCTTTTACTAATTGACGGGCTTCTTCGCTATTTAGAACATCATAGGGCGGTGATGCTACTTTGGTCACCAAATCTGATTCAGGCCTGAAAGCTTTAAATGGTTTGATTACTGGCATTTTTTTCTCCCTTTTTATTTATTTTAATTGTATAGAAATTTCCTTTTTACATAAGCCCTAATTCGTATCTCGTATATCGTTAGCTGGTTAGTTGGTTACCTGGTTAGCTAGTTAAAGAATTAATACTAAACTAATTAACCAACAAACCAGATAACTAGCTAACTAAATACTAACGACTAATCTAAAAATTTTCTTTGATAATAGAAACAATCTCGGCCCCAATTCTCTTTTGGGCTTCTTTGGTAGATGCCCCTATATGAGGGGTAACTGAAACTTTTTCGTGATTTACCAATTCCAAATTCTGGGGAGGCTCTTCGGGAAATACGTCAATCCCCGCTCCAGCAAGTTTACCGGAATTCAAAGCCTCTAATAAATCTGCCTCATCCACCACACTACCCCGGGCACAATTAATAAGATATACTCCCTCTTTCATCTTGGAAAATTCCGGTTTACCAATCACAGGAGATTTATCTTTATTCCCCGGTACATGCAGGGATATAAAATCCGAATCAGTAAGAAGTTTACCCAGAGAAACAAAAGAATATTCAGGACAATCTTTGGCTGGCCCTAAGATATCAGTGTAGATTATCTTCATCTCCAATGCTTTAGCTTTTTTAGCTAATTCCCGACCAATTCTACCAAACCCTATAAGCCCTAAAGTTTTGCCGGAAAGTTCTATTCCTTTATACTGTTTTTTATTCCATTTACCTTCTCGCATAGTAACATTGGCAATTCCGATAAACCGAGCCAGGCAAAACATATGCCCTAAAGCCAATTCTGCCACAGCCGAACTGCTTGCTTTGGGAGTATTTCTTACTTTTATTCCTTTCGATTCAGCATAAACTACATCTATATTATCCACTCCTACTCCACCCCGAATAATCAGCTTTAAATTTCCAGTCTTTAAGGCTTCATCAATAATCTCTTTCCTGACTTTAGTAGCGGAACGCACTATTATTACATTAAACTTTTTCACCTGTTCTTTTAACTCTTCAGGTTCAAAGAACTGTTCCGTTACTTCGTGCTCCATATCTTTTAAGGTCTGAACAGCCCCTTTATCCATTCCATCAGTTATTAATATTTTTGACATTTTTATCACCCCTTATAATCCTAAAATTTCATCAATTAGAGAAAGGAGTTCCCTAATCTCATCAAGAGTCGCATCTGCCATATGAGCTATTCTAAAAGTTTTTTCTTTCAGTTTTCCATATCCATTAGAAATCATATACCCTTTTTCACCTAAAGCCTTGTTTAAATCGCCTACACCAATCTCTCTGGTATTCTTTACGCAAGTCACTGTATTGGAAGCAAATTCTTCTTGGGCCAAGAGAGCAAATTTATCTTTGGCCCAGGCCCTTACGTAATCTGCCATCTGGGTATGGCGGGCAAAACGGTTATCTAATCCTTCCTCTAATATCTTATCCAGTTGATAATCAAGGGCAAACATATGGGACAGAGAAGGAGTAGAGGGGTATTGATAATCTTTCTTTTGGATGTAATTATATATCTGTAAAAGATCGAAATAAGTTCCTCTAAATTTAACTTTCCTGGCTGCCTCCAAGGCTTTTTCTGAAATTGAGCATTGAGAAAGACCGGGAGGTAAACCTAAACATTTTTGGCTGGAGGTTATGCAGATATCAATTCCCCACTTATCCACTTCTATCTTAGCTCCGCCTAAGGAACTTACCGCATCTACGCAGAATATTACTTCGGGATGTTTTTTCATCACCTTAGCGATCTCTTCAACCGGATTCATTATTCCACTAGAAGTCTCATTGTGAGTTACAGTGACAAGGTCATATTTGCCGGTGGCTAAAACCTGGTCTACTGACTCTGCAGTGTTAGGTAATCCCCATTCAACTTCAAACTTATCGGCAGGGATATTGTTATCTTGCGCCATAGCAAACCATCGGTTACCAAAGTTACCACAGGAGAATATTGCTGCTCTCTTCTGAGTGCAGGAACGAACAGCCCCCTCCATTAGACCGCTGCCTGAAGAAGTAGATAGAAGAATCTCATTTTGAGTATACATCAATTTTCTCAGTTTATCACTAATGCTTCTCTGCAGGACTGAAGCCTCTTTGGTTCGATGACCAATCATGGGAGTAGCCATCTTTTGTAAGACATCTTCGGTTACATTAACCGGTCCAGGAATAAAAAGTTTTTTGTACATTATTTCTTCTCCTTATTTTAATTTATTTTTAACATAACATTAAAATATTTTGATTTTTCAATAGATTTTAAGACATAAAACACACAAAAAAAATCCCTTGCTGGCATTGTTCACTATTCTTTCCAACACTAGCTGGGACTAATAATTTTTTTTGATACTGCACTCCACACAATTCAATAAAACTCCCTTTTACCGAATATCTTTTTTATTATACTATATTTTATTTATATTAATAACTTATCTTATTTTAATTTAACAAATAATAACTGTTTCGTCAAGTGATTTTTTGCACAAAGTATATTTTTAAAAATCTTTTTTATTTATTTTGGTTCATCATCTATTTCTTTTTCCCAAATAATCTTTCCAGAATTAATTTATAACCATCGGCTCCATAATTTAAGCACCTTTTTACCCGGCTAATAGTGGCGGAACTTGCTCCTGTTTTATGGGCAATCTCTTCATAGGTAGAGCCCTCACTTAACATTCGGGCCACTTCAAGCCTTTGACTAAATTCCTTAATTTCATTGATGGTAGCTAAATCTTCAAAAAAACTATAACATTCCTTTTCTTTTTTTAAGAGCAACATCGCTCTAAATAATTGGTCAGTTAATCCGTCTCTCCAACGAGGATAATTTTCCATTTTTATCACCTCATTTTCTTCTTTTTTTTAATTCCTTAAATATCTCCTGGGGAGTAATATTACAATTACCCAAAGCTACTAAAGTATGAAACCATAAATCAGCAACTTCATATATTATTGCATTCTTATCTTTGTCTTTAAGGGCGATAATAACTTCTGCTGCCTCTTCTCCTATTTTTTTAGGCAGCATATTCTCAGAGTTAGCCAGTAATTTACAGACATAAGAATTACTTTTATAATTTAATTTTCTATCTTGAATTACTTTATATATATCATCAAAAATTCCACTATCTACTTCCAATTGCTCACCCTTACTCTCTCCTTGAGAAGATTTTATCTTCTCTACCTGTTCTTTTCGTAAATAGATAGGAGATTCAATTTTAATTTCTTCTATTTTATCACATTTAATCTCTTTAAAAAAACAGGAATAGACCCCAATAGCTCTTCCGCCAAAAGCTGCCGAATTATTGAGTTGGTACAAAGATACCCTGGCGTAAAATCGTCGCTTAAAAAATATGACAAACCGTCCCCTGTCACATTTTTTACCATTTATAAGACATTGATTTCCATTTAATTATCAGTTATAGTGACTATCAAAGAAAGGGGGTGTAATTTATGCCTATTTTACAAGTAGAATTACTAAAAGGAAGAACTGTGGAACAGAAACGGGAAATGGTGAGAAAGATTACCGATGCGGTTACAGAAACTTTAAATTGCCCTAAGGAGGTAGTAAGTATTATTATCAGGGAAATGGAATTGGAAAATTTTGCTAAAGCAGGAATTCTAAAAATTGACAGTAAATAAAATATTTAGAGGTCAGAATATTTAGGTGGATAAACAAGGATATCTCTATTTCCTTAAACAATTATTATTTTGCTTTTAAATTAAAGAAATATTTGATTCCCGTAACCATATTTTAGTAAAATGATAATGTTCTATATCATAAATATGAAAGGTGAAAAAAATGGAAGAAAAGATTGTTTATTTTGAAAACCCGGGCAAAGAAAATACAGCAGAGGTAATAGAATTAGTTTTAGAAAAAGCAAAATCAAGAAATATCAACAGGATTGTTCTGGCATCTACCAGGGGATACACTGCCAAAGCATTCTTAGATGCTGTTGAGGGAAAGGATATTCATTTAGTTGTAGTCCCCTGGCAATTCAATCTTAAGAGGGAGGGGAATCCATTTCCCCAGGAATTAGTAAAGGAATTACAAGAAAAGAAACATGTCATCCACTTTGGAACGATGCTATTTGATACTAATGATTTATATGGTACAAATACACCAAAAGCTTTGGCCAATATTCTTCGAGTTTTAGGACAGGGAATGAAAGTATGTGTTGAGATAACCATGATGGCCTGTGATGGCGGTTGCATAAAGATGGGTGAAAAAGTACTTGTGGTTGCCGGGACGCATTCTGGGGCAGATTTTGCAGTTGTGGCTACTGCTGCTTCCAGCACCAATGTAAAGTCGTTAAAAATCAATGAGATTATTTGTAAACCTATTTGTTGATTTTTAAAGGAGGGTTGGGATTGACTTTTAAGACAATATCTGACCCTCTTTTACATCCTTTTTTCTTCATATTGTCGTATATCTTTACTGATTAATTTCTATTCCCTTTTTCTTTCAAATAAAACTGTTTTAAATTTTCAGGAATTCGAATGGGTTTCCACTTTTCCCGATCTACAAAAACACCTTTCTGCTCTGCAATCGCCATGACTCTATCTTCTACTCTAATTTCAGCCTTTATCCGCCATTTATGGGAATGAAGGCGGCTAACCCACATCAAACCTGTTGGTTGGTCAAACATACGGATGGCATGATGGTATTCGATTCTAGTTTCCAGTAATATCGGGGCAAAACCAGCCTCAACCTGTTCACTCAGGGAAAAATATTTTTCCAGCCAGGCCAAACGTAAATCTTCCAACCATCGAATATAACTGATATTACTGACAATACCGGCAAAATCAATATCATAAGTCGCAACTTTTATTTCTTTTTCAATCAAAAGTATTTTCTTGTCTTCAGTCAAAAGAATTCCTCCTTTAATATTACTCTAAGATCAACGATTGTTTCCTTTTCTTCTTATGTCTATTTAATTAGTTAAACCAACTTAATAATCCGATAAGACCATAACCAAGCACAAAAATAAGAGTTAATTTGATAAAAATATTAGTTGACAATACCTTATTAGCGGTTCGTTGTTCTTTTTGGTTCATCAGTTTCATCATATTTTAAAGTGTTTCTCTTTCAAACTCATTGTGGTTAGGACAAGCTCTTTAATTTCTGATGGCAATTGTTCATTTTGCCATTTTCTTTCTGCATCTACTGATTTACCTGCATTTTTTACGGCTTTCAAAGCATACAAAACTGCTCCCAATGAATGGTCAGCCATATGAGCAGTTGCTATTGCGTGTCCAATGGAACGAGCAATTGCTATTATAATTGGGTTTGAAGATTCCCTGGCTAGGGCATGTGCACTTACAGATGCTTTTCTTGCTTCACCTACTGTTGTTTTTTCTTTTTCCCATTCTTTAGCAATAGATAGTGCATTAATTAGCCGCTTGTCAATATTCTCGTCGATAAGTGATAATACGTGCTCCGAACATTCCCTTGCCCATCTAATTAATTGATGATGATGATCTTTGGTGAGTGGTCCGCCACGATGTACTGCAACAAATCGGTTATCTCGCATAATTATTACTCCAAGAATAAGAAAATTTTCTTTACTTCATTGAATTTATGCCTGCTCATCCCAGTGGTACTTTTTATTCTGACGCAGCTTATCAAGACCGCAATTCAAGCACAGTCCGTTATGACAGCATATCACTTCGCCACATTCAGAGCAGCGCCACTTTTCCTCTTCTTTTTCTAGGAACTTCTCGATACCAAACTCTTTGATGAATTCTAGGTTTTCTATCATGCTCATATGGTACTTGGTGCGGTATCGCTTATCGAGGGCTTTCAGGCGACTACAGGGAAAATTTTCGCACTCATAGCAAAACCGAACAAGTCCTTTCCCGAGCAGATCACACTGATTTTTCATGAAGGTACAGTTCTTGCCGCGTGCTAGGCAGCCGCTGCAGTATTTTTTCCTAAATCCCTGCTTCTTAAGGTCGTATTTCATCGCCAGATAACTAACACAGACTCCGCAGTTCATGCCACAGGGAGCGATTAGTGAAATTTTATTTAAAGGTTCCATAGTTTCTTCCTGCTTTTTTATTTGCTAAAGATGCTCCAACCATAATACTCGTTGCAGGCATTACAAGATATTTTAATCCTATCTGCGTAAACAGTAAAAGGATTAGGTCTTGCAATGTCACTTTTTATCTTCCCGCTCATTTTTTTAATCGTCCTACTCACTGTAGTATATTCCCGCTAATATATTCTGCTATCTATTTTATCATATTGCCTGACCCTATATTGTCAGAAAAACTCCCCTTGACATTTTTCACTCGAAACAACTGTCCCCTGTTTCATATTTAATTGGATTTGTCCAAACGCAACAGGAATAGTAGTGCAATAAAATAAAAAACGCCATATACACTTCCCACTGATAAGGGAAGCATCACTTGCAATAAACTGATTTCCAGGAAAAATACATTAATCAGACAATACAAAGAAAGAATAACTCCTTCTAATAAGCCCAAGATCACCATAAACCAATAGAATTCAAATTTATAGGAAGCCCAGATTCTGCCAATCCCAAAAGTAAAGGCGGCGATCCCCCATCCACCAGCAATAAACGCGAATTGATTGGTATAAGAGGCATATCCGGGCAGGGCAATCTTAAACACAGGGAAGAAGAGAGCTATTGCTGCAAATAAATCAACAACACCGTTGCTCAATAGAATAATCCGAATGAATTGGATTTTCTTCTTTGTTTCCATGAATCTGCTTCACCCCTCTGGGTATATTAAATAAATAATATTACTTCAGTCAAATGATTTACTTCAGCAAATAGTGCCTGATAGCACTTATAATAATAATTCAATTCACGGGATCAGATCTTGATTTATTGGTTTTTTCTTCATTTTCAATTCTTCTGCTTTTGATTACCTTGCTACCTTTAGTATAATGCAGCCTAGCAAATGGAGAACCTTTTCCTGTATCATCTTGGATCCCCTTACTCCCAATATCAATACGACAAAAGGTTTAAAAAATCCTTCTTTTTAAAAGAAAAGGTTTTAGGTTTTGGATGAAAGGGGAAAGATAGGTTTCCACTTTAGTGGAAATGAAAGAAGGAAACGATAAGATTGCAGCGCTTTCTTCGAGAATAATGACAAAGGGATTAAAACTAACAATATTTAGCTATAAATGGGGAAAATGTGTAAAACCCGTGGGAAAATACCTTCTTGAAAGCCTTATATAATAAGGGTTTTAAGAGAATAATGCGAGGATTGCTTGTACGAGCAAATTTTGCCTTAACTGATACTTTACCCCTTAAAAATGGCATTTTTTTAACTAAAATCCCATCACCTCAAAATCTAAAAGTGGCTATTTATAAGGATTTTAGGATTTCGGGGAGGCAAAAATAGGCTAAAAATGGGGGTCGTAATTGCTGATTTTTAGAAATTTGAAGTGTGTTTAAAGACACTCTCTGTGCGTTTTTAGGGCATTCCTGAAAGGGGTCTGAAACCCTTATAAATAAAGAGTTTTAAGATAGTAAAAAGGAACAGAGAACCGTCCCCTGTTCTTTTATATAATGTATGAAGCTTACTATTTCTTTGATTTCCCTCTAAATGCTCCTTGTTTTATAAAACTATAAAGGGATCCTCCCCGGTACAAGCCTGTCCTCGACCCGATCGGGGGAAGGACCCCTTGACTTACCTATATATAGAATTATTATTTGTAGATTTAATAAAATTAGTTTATGATAAGCCAACAATCTATAAAGATATGCCACAAGGAAAATTAGTGGTTACTTTTCGAACCTTCACCTGGAGTCGTACATAACGAAGTGGTTAGATTATTTCAAGTTAGGCGTAATCGCCATACAAAAAACACATTAAGGTAAAAATATGAATATTGATCAGTGGATTTTATGTATTTCAGAAGCTTATAAAGAAGTAGGAGAGACATTCTCCCCCGCAAAAAAAGAAATTCTTTTGGGAGAATTGCCTCAAGATAGCCCTAACACGGACCAAACTACAAGATTGGGTATATGGGTAAATGTAAAAAAATAGACAGGTTCTATACGTAGGACTTGACTTTTTATAGGAGGATCTTATGACAAGTAAAAACGCAAAAAAACAGCTTCCAATTTTCATTCGTTTTTTTATTAAGCTTTTTCAAATCATACTTTATATACCGATTCAAATAATCTTCATTCCTTTTGCTATTATTGGAATAATAGATGCAATTTACAAGGAAATGGGGAAAAGCAAGAAATTGGGTGTCTCCTTCTCAGCAATTAAAGCGCTTCAATATAGGTGGTTCATGCATTATTTTAACACCAGACCGGATCCCCTTTCTGTTGCGTTTACTAAAAAGTTTCCATGTGAATCACATTTTGGTATGTGGTCAATTATGGGAGCTCTTATCATTTCCCAGCGGTTATTTGGCTTCACCACCAGGCTTGGAAAACTTGTTGAACCAGGTGAAGAGACCGGGGATTCCACAGCGGGTATTCGGGTGCTCATGTTTGACAAGATAATGGAAAAATATGTTGATGAAATGGAGCAGATTGTCCTTCCTGGAGTCGGCTTTGATCTAATAGCTTTGCACTTTACAAAAGGAAAAAAAGTAAAGGTTTTTGAACTCGACCAGGTTAAAACTCTAAATGTTAAAGTTGAAACATTGAAAAAAGCAGGTATAAAGCATGATTGGATCACCTATATTCCAGTTGATTATGCAAACGAATCTTGGGTTGATAAACTATTAGAAGCTGGTTTTGACAAAACAAAAAAGACTTTGTTCCTTTGGCAAAGCGTTTCTTTGTATTTAGAAGCTGATATTGTCAAAGAAAATCTTAGGGAAATGGCTGATTTGTGTGTAGACGGAAGTATCATCGCTCAAGACTTTTATTCCAAAGTATTTAGTTTAGGTGAATATTCAAAAATAGCTAAACAATTTATGAGTATAATTGAAAAAATGGGAGAGTCTTCGAAATTTGGTATAGATATGTCAAATGATCCTAAAGCAGCAGTTGAATCATTCTTAAAAGAATGTGGATTAAAAATGACAGAATATATTCAATTCGGTGAGAAACTTGATATCGAACCGTTTTACTGTATTGTTGAGGCTGAAAAACTGTAAGTTCTACCAGAAAACAAGGGGACGGTTCTTTGTTTCAAACTATAAAAATAATATTTAGCATAAATCCTGTCGATCTGACTAATGTCTGAATGAGTCTCCATCCACTTCTTTTAAACATTTTTAGAATTCATTTTTCATAATCCTCACCATCTACAAATATCTTTATTAGCTTATACTTCTATTATGATATGATATATTTTACTTTTCTTATTCCTATTGCTCACCCGGCACAAACATCATCCTGATAAAAGTTTGCTTTGCCAAGGGTAATCGGGGATTGTCAAAAAAAGAACCGTCCCCTTGTTTTCTTTAGTTTTTCCTTTCTTTGTCTTTCGCCTTCTTTTGCTCTGTCACATCAATGCCAAAAATTTCACTTATTTTTATTTTGTTCTGTAATCTTTCTGATCTTTCTCTCTTTTCTATCTCTTTCAATCTCTTCTGATATTCATTAATTATTAATAGAATTTCCTTGATTAGTTCGCCCTTTGTATATGAACCGTCTTTAGATGTCATTACTATATTCATTAAATATTCATTTTCATCTTTTAATGAATCTTTTAATTCATCGATTTTCTTCTTTAAATTGTAATTTTCATCTATTAAATCATAATTTTTTTCATCTCTTCTTTTAATTTCTTGGTATTCTGATATAAATAATCTAACAGAAATACAGCCCCTAAAAAGAAAATTCCAAAAAGATACTTCCCAAAATCCATTTTAAACCCCTTGTAATTTCAATTAAATATAAAAAATTTTCCGTTCTGTATAATTCCCAATTTTTATCTGCTGTAAATATTCAATAGAACACCAACGGAAATATTAGGAAATATTAGGGACAGACACCTATTTATTCTATTTTCACCATTTATTAAATATGACAAACGAAACGTCCCCTTGTCT